>Ga0075423_10000013_pt1 | contig 78409 bp, 79 predicted proteins | sample SoiMethybrSBSTD2_FD_80114 | JGI IMG/M metagenome (GOLD analysis project Ga0075423, IMG submission 80114) | Bulk soil microbial communities from a Populus tree surrounding site in Tennessee, USA - Soil MetaG P. TD hybrid SBSTD2 | ecosystem: Environmental > Terrestrial > Soil > Tree plantation... | reverse complement strand
GAGCTTGCGATAGGCCGGCCGGTCGGCCTTCACGCCGCTGGCGGTCTCGGCCTTCGCGTCGTCCCAGGCGCCGAAGGAGGCGACGTCCAGGTGGCAGACCTCGACGATGTTGATGATGAGGCTACCGCGATAACCAACGTCCTTGCCGGCCATGTTGGCGCCGACGACCCGGCCATGCTCCTGCGCCGTCGGCTCGATCGCGTGGACCGCGTTGGTCTGCGAGATCAGGTCTCGTCCTTCCGCGACGTCGCCAGCGGCGTAGACGCTGGGCACGCTCGAGCGGAGATGATCGTCGACGACGATGCCTTGATTGATCTTCACGCCCGACGATTTGAGCCATTCGAGGTTCGTGCGGATTCCGGTCGCCATGATGACGACGTCGGCCACGACGTCGCCGCCGGCCGCCATCTTCAGCCGCCGCCGGCCCTTCATCTCGTCGATCCGCACGAGCTTGGCCCCGGTGCGTACCGTCACCCCGTGCTTCTCGAGCCAGCCCTGCACGAGCTTCGCGCCCGTGTCGTCGATCATCCGCGGCAGGATGCGCGGCGCGATCTCGACGATCGTGAGCTTGGCGCCCAGCGAGAGAATCGAGTTGAGGATCGTGAACGCGATGAAGCCGGCGCCGACCATCACGACGTGGCTGCCGGGCTTGATCTCTCCGAGCACGCCGCGGCACTGCTCGAGAGTCCAAAACGAATGCACGCCCAGCCCGTCGGCGCCAGGCACCGGCGCGCGCACTGCGGACGAGCCGGTCGCGACCAGGCAATCGTCGTACTCGATGGCCGTGCCGTCGTCGAGCGTACAGCGGTTCGCGGTGGTGTCGAGCGCGGCGGCCCGCTTGCCGAGGTGCGTGGTCACACCCCAATCGGCGAGCACGCGCGCGGTCGCGGTGAACACGTGCGACTCGGCGATCGAGCGATCGAGGTAGTACGGCAGGACCATGCGCGAGTACGGCTTCTCGGCGCTCACGAGCGTGATCGTCGAGCGCTCGCTCTCTTCCTCGCGGATCGTCCGGATCGCGTTCATCCCCGCGGTGCCGCCGCCGATGATCAGGTGCCGGCGCGCCATCAGCGTGCCTCCGCGAGAACCCGCGCGGTCCGCTCGCGGGCGAAATCGCCGAGCCAGTCGGCCGTCTCGACGTCCTCGTAGGTGATCGCCGCCGTCGGGCACGCCTCCGCGCACGCGGGCGCCCCGCCGCAGAGGTTGCACTTGAACGCCTTGCGCGTGTCCGGATCGTAGAACATCGTGCCGTAGGGGCAGGCGATCGTGCAAAGCTTGCAGCCCACGCAGCGGTCGTCGACCACGTCCTTGGCGCCCACAGCACTGATCGTGATCGCGCCGACCGGGCATGCCGTCATGCACCAGCCCTCGGCGCACTGCGTGCAGGTGTACGGCGCATACGAGGTGTGGCCCTCGAAGGGCGAGACTCGGATCACCGACTTCGCGGGCTGGTAGTCGCCGGTCTGCATATACGAGCACGCGAGCTCGCAGCGCAGACACCCCGTGCATTTCTCCGGATGGATCTTGAGAACCCTCACCGCTTCTTCCTTTCGCCGCGTCGGCGCGCCGTGCTGCGCTCCAGTCGCCCGATGAACTCGTCGAGTGGGATCGCGGCCATTGTCATGCCGGCAATACCGCCCCGGGCGCCGAGCTCGACGGAGACGCGCGAGATCGTCGCGTTGTCCGGCGCCTCGATGATGGTGACGAAGTCGTATGGCCCCAGCACCGCGTACTGGGCGACGACGCGGGCGCCCATCCCCTGCACGTCGGCGTTGACCTTGCGGATCCAGCCCGGCCGCCCGCGGAGGACCTTGCGCCCCGATTCGGACAGCGTGCTCAGCATGACGTACGTTGCCACGGTGGCCTCCCTCTGCCGTTCACGCCGGCGTCAGCATATCAGACCGGTGATTCGCGGCTAGATGCTCTCAGAAACATATAGATGGACGAAAAGTCCTTACGCCCGAAGCCGTGCGACGAGGCCAGGCGCAGCGCCTGCTGCGCCGCCGGCGCCACCAGGACCGGCACCCGGAGCTCGCGCGCGGCGTTGACGACGAGCCCGAGATCCTTCGCCATGAGATCGGTGGTGAACCCGGGCGCGTAGTCGCGGCTCGAGGGCGCCTTGCCCACGAGCCCCGGGACGGGATGCATGTGCTCCATCACCCAGGTGTTGCCCGATGACTTGGAGATGACGTCGGTCAAGACCTTCGGGTCGACGCCGAAGCCCTCGGCGATCCGAAACGCCTCGCTCACCGCGACCGCCGCGACGCCGGCGACCAGATTGTTGCAGAGCTTGGCGACCTCGCCCGAGCCGACCGGCCCGACGTGGATGATGTTGGCGCCCATCGCCGCGAGCACCGGGCGGGCCTCCTCGAAATCACGCGCGTCGCCGCCCACCATGATCGCGAGCGTGCCGTCGGTCGCGCGCGGCACGCCGCCCGACACCGGCGCGTCGATGAAACGCGCGCCGCGCTTGCCCGCTGCCTCCGCGATCCGTCGCGACACGCTCGGATCGATCGTCGACATGTCGATGCACAGGCGTCCGGCGCCGATGCCCTCGAGGACGCCGCCCGCCCCCAGATACGCGGACTCGACGTGCGACGACGACGGCAGGATCGTGATCACCAGCTCGTTGTCGCGCGCCGCCGCGGCCGCCGACGCCCCACGCGTGGCCCCGAGCTTGACGGCCTTGTCGAGCGCGGGCTCGACCACGTCGTACGCGACGACGGTGTGGCCCTTCTTGAGGACGTTCGCCAGCATCGGCTGGCCCATCGCACCGATTCCGATGAATCCGATCTTCATGGAAGGACTCCTTGGTGGCTGGCGTCGAGATGATTTCGAGAGCCGCGAACGATACCGCGCCCGAGCTATGATCGCGGGGTGTCCCGAGCGCGTCAAGCCCCCCAGACCGTCGGCGGTCTGGTTCTCATCGCGCTCGCCGCGATGTCCTGGGGCACGAGCGGCTCGGTCATGACCGTGCTCGCCGAGCGTGCCGCGGCCAGCCCTCTGCTGGTCGGCGTCGCGCGACTGTGGCTGGCCGCGGTGTTCCTGCTCCTGGCCACGGCATTCACCGCGCGCCCGTTCGCGATCGCGCCGGGCGATCGCTGGCGGTGCTTCGCGATGGGCGTGTGCATGGCCGGCTACCAGGCGGCGTACTTCACCGCCGTCACGCTCGGCGGCATCACCGTCGTGGCCCTCGTCGCGATCTGCTCGGCGCCACTCATGATCGCGGCGCTCGCGCCGTGGCTCCTCGGCGAGCCGCTGACGCCGCGCGTGCGCCGGGCGCTCGTGCTCGGCGTCCTCGGGACCGCGCTGCTCGTGGCCTCGCCGTCCGGCGCGCTCGATCCATCGGCGCGCTTTCTCGCGGGCGTGCTCCTGGCGTTCGGGGCGGGCCTCGCCTACGCGCTCTACGTGCTGGCGGCGAAAGCGACGCTCCGTCGCTCGGCGCCGCTCCCGGCCACCGCGGTCACGTTCACGAGCGGCGCGATCCTGTTGACGCCGGCGCTGCTCTGGACCACGGAGCCGCTGACGCAGTTCGCGCGCGGCTGGCCATGGCTGGTCTATCTCGGAGGCGTCGCCACCGCCGGGGCATATGCGCTCTATACGGTGGGACTGCGGCGCGTGCCGGCGTCGGTCGCCGGCGTCACGACCTTGCTCGAGCCGCTCACGGCGACGGTCCTCGGCATGGCGCTCTTCGGCGAGCGCCTCGGCGCCGTCGGCGGCGTGGGCGCGCTCTTGCTGGTCACCGCGCTCGGTCTTCTGCTGACCGACCGCACGGAGCTGACGAGCTAGACCGGGCGAATCGGCCGCGTCACCGCGCGACTGAAGGTGCAATTCGGGACGACCGACGAGTGTTTGCCGGGGCCGCCCGCGACGATCACGAACACGTCCTCGGGCGATGGGACCTGCGGCACCAGCGCGTCGTCGTCGGTGATCGCGTGCATCCAACGCGGCCAGTCGTGGATGCCCCACATGCCGCCGAGCTTCAGCGTCCTGAGCGGCAGGCGCGCGTGCTCGAACACGAATCGCTGGACATCGGCGCGACTCAGGCCGTCGTCCGCGATGGTCCGCGCGTGCTCCGGCCCCAGCACGATCAGAAGCTGGCTCTGGGAAAAATACCAGCCGACGTTGGAGCCGAGGGATACCGCGGTGTCGGCGACCGTCGCGAGAATCCCGCCGGCGGTCGTGGAGACGTGGTCGTTCACGTTGTGTGGCGGCTCGCCGCCGAAGACGGTGACGGCGCTGTCCTCACGCAGCGCGCCCCACGGTGAATCGGCCCGCTCGGCGATACAGTAGGAGAATTTCGCCGGGCTGCCCTGCGTGGCCATGTCGTGACGGCCCGGCCAGCCGCCGCCGACGTTGAGGAGGATCAGGCGGATCGCGCGGCCGATCGTCGCGTTCGCGCGAAACCCGGGACCGAAGCACCCGCTGCCGGAATGCACGCCCAGCTCGGCCGCGATCGGGCCGTGCACGATCAGGAGCGGCGCGACCGAATGCGTCGTCGCCTGGACACCATAGAGATTGAACGACGGATCGAGCATGGCCTCGACCGCCGCGACCACGAGCGGGAACGCCGCGGGCTCGCAGCCAGCCATCACCGCGTTGATCGCGAGCTTCTCGAGCGTGGCCACGCGCCAGAGCGGCGGCATCACGCCGAGCACGCGGTCGCCCGCCGTGCCGCCCCGCATCGCGCGCACGCGGTCTGCCGTGGGCGGCACGATGGGCAGCCCGTCGCACCACTGCCGCTCGCAGAACTCGGCGAGGACAGCCTCGGGTGTGTCGGCGACGGTAATGACGTCGGGTCCCGCCGAGCGCGGCGCGCCCTCACCGATCGCGTCCGTGATCGCGGTGCCCGCGAGCAAGCGGGTCAGCTGGTCGACGGCCTGGCGGGCTCTGCGGCCGATCCCGTCGCTACGCTCCCCGCCGAGCGGATGCTCGATCGTGACGAGCGGCAGCCCGGAGATGCCGAGCGCGCGAAGCTCGCTCTGCGCGAGCCCCTGAAACACCGTCGTGCCGATGACCGCGCTGGGAGTGCCCGCCTTCGCGAGCTCGATGGCGTCGTGGAGACTCCACGACGTGCAGGACCCTCAGTCGGCTGAGCCGGCGAAGACGACGTCGCAGTCTTTCGCGAGTCCCGCGAGGATCTCCGGCGCGGCCGGCGTCGCGGCGTTCGCCTTGCGACGGCGGATGACGGTCTTGACGCCGTGCTCGGCGGCGAGGATCGCGCCGATCTCGTCGGCGAGCAGGTCGAAGTTCGCCTTCCGGTTGTCGATGAATCCGACCGTGCGCCCGGCGAGTGAGCGCGGCATCTGGGGCACGTTGACGCCGCCCGTCGACGCGGCGGCGACCGGGCTCAGGACTTGAATATGGCTCATGAGGTTCTCCGTTTGATTCCGGTCGAGCGGGCGAGCAAGCGGCCCAGGTTCTCGTGCAGCTCGACGAGCACCGTTCGCTTGATGGCCACCGTCACAGACTCGACGGGCTCGGGATTGCCTTCACGGTGAATGACGAGCGAGCCGACGAACTTTTCGGCGTGCTCGTCCGTGGCGGCCAGACCTCTCAAGGTGAGAATTTCCCACGCCTCCGGCATGGAGCTATCTTAACTCAGTGGTCATCGCGCTGGACGTCGGCACCTCCTCCGCCCGCGCGGCGTTCTATGACCGTCATGGTCGGGCGATCGCCGGGCGTTCTCACCAGGTCCAATACGCGCCGAGACTCACTCGCGACGGCGGCGTCGAGCACGACGCCGAGCGGCTTCTGGAGGCGGTCGTCGCGTGCTTGGACGGGATCCATCCCAACCACCCGCCCGAGGACACGCGTGCGGTCGGCATCGCGACATTCTGGCATGGTCTTCTCGGATTCGACGCGGGCGGTCATCCAATCACGCCCGTATACATGTGGGCCGATACGCGAAGCGCGAGAGAAGCGGAAGTACTGCGGTCGGCCCTCGACGACGATGCCGTCCACGCGCGGACCGGCTGCCATCTGCACTCCTCGTACTGGCCCGCCAAATTGCGGTGGCTGGAGCGCGAGCACCCCGCCGAATGTAGCCGCGTCGCGCGCTGGGGCTCGTTCGGGGAGTTCCTCGAGCTGCGCCTGTTCGGCGAGGCGGCGACAAGCGTTTCGATGGCGTCGGGAACCGGCCTGATGGATCAGGCCACGGCGCGCTGGGATGTCGAGGCTCTGGCGGCCGCGGAGATCGAGGAAGAGCAGCTCTTTCCGCTGAGCGATCGCACGTCGCCGCGCCACGGCCTCAGAACTCCGTGGGCGAGCCGCTGGCCCGGCCTACGGACCGCGACCTGGTTTCCCGCCGTTGGCGACGGCGCGGCCAGCAACATCGGCTCGGACTGCAGCGATCCCACGCGCATTGCCCTCAACGTGGGCACCTCGGCGGCGCTCAGGGTCGTCACGACGGGCCACCCGGTACCTCCGCGAGGCCTCTGGCGCTATCGCGTAGACCGCAATCGTGCGATCGTGGGTGGAGCGACCTCGGAGGGCGGCAACGTCTACGCGTGGTGTCGTCAGGTGCTTCGACTCGGCAGTGAGCAAGAAACCGAGACCGCTCTCGCCGCGCTGGAACCCGACGATCACGGTCTCACGGTGCTGCCGCATCTGGCCGGTGAGCGTTCGCCGGGTTGGCGCGATGGACGGCACGGCGCGATCAGCGGGTTGCGTCTGGATACGAGCAGCGTCGAGATCGTCCGGGCCGCTCTGGAGTCAGTGGCCTTGAGTCTGGCCGGGGTGTACAACTTGGTGGCACCCTGCGCGGCCGGGCGTCACACAATCGTCGCATCCGGGGCAGCGCTGGGCCACTCACGCGCCTGGACGCAGATCATCGCCGACGCGATCGGACGGCCGGTCGCGTGGTCGGCGGAGCGGGAGGCCACCAGTCGCGGCGCCGCCCTGCTCGCGCTGGAAGCGATCGGCGTGCTGCCTGACCTGGCTTCGGTCAGTCAGCCCACGGGAGAAATATTCGTGCCGCAGCCGGCACACCACGTTCGTTACCGCGAAGCGCTCGAACGCCAGCGACGGCTGGACGAGAGGGTATGATCTGACCATGGCCTCCGACGCCACCCTGACCGTGTGCGCGGATCCCGCAGCGCTCGCCGAGACCGCCGCCAACCTCATCATCGACGTCGCCACCGAAGCCGTCAGAGAGCGCGGCCGATTCATGCTGTGTCTCGCCGGCGGCGAGACGCCGCGCAAGACCTACGAGCGTCTGGCGCTGCCCGAGCTCAGCGGCCGCATCCGCTGGGATCGCACGTGGGCGTTCTTCGGTGACGAGCGCGTGGTGCCACCCGACCACGCCGAGTCGAACTACCGGATGGCGTACGAGGCGCTCCTGTCGCGCGTGCCCATTCCGGCCGAACAGATTCTCCGGATGCACGGCGAGGACCCCGACGCCGACACCGCCGCCGCCGCTTATGCCGCGGCGCTGGCCGAGGCGTTCGGCACCCGGCGCGGCGAGCTGCCGCGCTTCGACCTCGTGCTGCTCGGCCTGGGCGTCGATGGGCACACCGCGTCGCTATTCCCGGGCTCGCCCGTGTTGCGCGAGGTTTTTCGCACGGTCGCCGGCGTTCATGTGACCGCGGCGCAGATTCCCCAGCGGATCACGCTCACGTTCCCGGTGGTCAACGCGGCCGCGCGGGTGATCTTCCTGGTCGCCGGCGCCGAGAAGGCGAAGGTCGTCAAATCGGTGCTGTCCGATCAGGCCATGCTGCCGGCGGGGCTCGTGAGACCGACCGACGGCGAGCTCATCTGGCTGGCCGATCGGGCGGCGGCGGCGCTTCATCCGAGCGGCGGAGCGCGCTAGCGATGCCGGCCATGTCCGACGAGCCGTTCACGCTCGTCATCTTCGGCGCCTCCGGCGACCTCACGCGGCGCAAGCTCGTGCCCGCGCTCTGGAGCCTCTACGCCGGGCGCACCCTGCCCGAGCCGTTCGCGATCATCGGCAGCGCGCGCAGCGAGGTGACCGACGACGCGTTCCGCCAGCGCATGCGCGAGGCGGTCCGGGAGTTCGCGCGGGTCAAGCCGCCGTCGACCAACGTGTGGGACCGCTTCGCGGCCTCGCTATCGTACGTGAGTGGCGACCCCGCCGACCCCGCGCTCTACGCGCCGCTCGACCGCGCGATTCGCGACATCGAAAAGACCCGCCCCGGCGCCACCAACCGTCTCTTCTATCTGGCGACGCCGCCGAGCCTCTACGAAACGATCGTCGAGAACCTGGGCACCTCGGGTCTCGCGCGCCCGCAGGGCGGCTGGACCCGCGTCATCGTCGAGAAACCCTTCGGCCACGACTACGAGAGCGCGCGTGCGCTAAACAGCCGGCTGGCCCGCGTGTTTCGCGAGGAACAGATCTACCGGATCGATCACTACCTCGGCAAGGAGACGGTGCAGAACCTCCTGGTGCTCCGGTTCGCGAACGGAATCTTCGAGCCGCTGTGGAATCGCAACCACGTGGCCGAGGTCCAGATCACGGTCGCCGAAACGATCGGCGTCGAGACGCGCGGAGCGTACTACGAGGAAGCCGGCGCCCTGCGCGACATGATGCAGAATCACCTGCTCCAGCTCCTGTGCCTGATCGCCATGGAGCCTCCGGTCACGTTCGACCCTGGACCGGTCCACGACGAAAAGAACAAGGTGATGCGCGCCATCCGGCCGATCGATGCGCGGAAGATCGACGAGGTGGCGCTACGCGGCCAGTACGGCCCGGGATTCACCGGCGGTAAGCAGGTGCCAGGCTATCGGCAGGAGAAGGGCGTCGCGCCCGATTCGAGGACCGAAACGTACGCGGCGCTCCGGCTCATCGTCGACAACTGGCGCTGGGCGGGCGTGCCGTTCTATCTCAGGACAGGCAAGCGCATGGGCAAGCGGGTGAGCGAGATCGCGATCCGCTTCCAGCGCACGCCGCATATGATCTTCCACCGTGACCCTACCGCCGGCGTCGATCCCAACGAGCTCGTCGTCCGCATCCAGCCCGATGAGGGCGTGGCGCTGACGGTGGCGGCGAAGGTGCCGGGGCCGGACCTCAAGCTCCTGCCAGTCGGTCTAGATTTCCACTACGGCGAGGTCTTCGGTGGCGAGCCCCCCGAGGCGTACGAGCGACTCCTGCTCGACGCAGTCCACGGCGACTCGACGCTCTACGCGCGCGCGGATTGGGTGGAGCAGGCGTGGGCGCTGCTGGGGCCGGTGCTCGATGCCTGGGGGCAGGACGGGGCGCCGGCGCCCTACCTCTACGAGGCTGGGACCTGGGGGCCGCCCGAAGCCGACGCGTTCATCGCTCGCGACACTGGCGCTTGGCGGACTCCGTAACGGTTGGTGCCGGGTCGGAGGAGGGTGCCGGTGTGCCTCCGCCGACCCGGTAGCAAACACCCTCGGAGCTGGAACGGGATGCGTCGGGCCAACGCTGACTACACGGGTCGGCCGAGGCACACCGGCACCCTCCCCCGACCCTGACCTGCCGCTACGGCGCCTGCTCGCTTGGGCTTAGCGGCGCGGAGCCGCGCCGCTCCCGCTTAGCGGGGCGGCGGTGCTACTTAGTGGCTTGTTGCTGGGCGCGGCTCGCCGTCAGCTCGACGAACGTGAACCACCAGCTGTCCAGCAGACGAACTTCGAGCGAGCTCCCGGCCTTCTCGTAGACCTGAGTGACGCCGTGGTCCGCGGCGGAGGTGCTGCTGACGTGACGCCAGCCGTTGGCCTCCAGCGTGGTCCGCATCGCGACGCTCAGGCTGTCGACCTCCAGCCGCCCGCGATACACGAGCCGCGCGGCCTTCACCGTCGGCGACTCGATGATCGTGGACTTGCTGGGCTGGTACGTGAGCCCCTTCGGTACCGGGATGTCTTCGAACTCGCTTCGAGTGGGCCGGGAGGACGTGGTGGCGCATCCGGCCGTGAGCGCGAGGACGAGGAACGCGGCGACGGTACGTTGAATGTTCATGTTTGGAGCCTATCAATGGCTCGGGCGACGCCGGAAAGAAATTCGGGCCTAAAGGAGCCGAACGAGACGCGCGAAATCGGCGTCGACGGCGCGCGCGACCTCACCGACCTGTACCGGTGACAGATTCTCGTCCAGGATCAGCACGACGATCGCGCGTCCGCGCTTGATCCGGCGCCCCACGTGCATCGAGGCGATGTTGACGTTCTCACGCCCGAGAATCGAGCCGATTTTTCCCACCATGCCCGGACGATCCTCGTACGACAGGACGAGAATGTAGCCCTCGGGCGCGAACTCGATGTCGAGATCACGAAGCCGGACGATCCGAGGCTGACCGTCGAAAACCGTACCAGCGGTGATTTTCCGTCCATCGCTCGTTTCGGTGGCGATGCTCACGATGCTCTTGTAGCCGGTCGTCTCCGGCTGCCGGTCGATCCGCACCTCGACGCCGCGTTCGGCGGCCACCAGCCGAGCGTTGACGAGATTCACCGGCCCGGCCATCACCGGGCCGAGCAGTCCGGAGATGACCGCACGCGCCAGCAGCTCCGGATCGCTCTCGGAGATCGCGCCCGCCAGCGTGATGTCCACCCTGGCCAATCGCTCGGGATCGAGCTGGACGCTGAAGCGTCCCAGGCGCTCGGCGAGGGCCACGAACGGCCGGAGCTCCGCCACCGTCCCCGGATCGCCGATCGGGATGTTCACGGCGTGCTCGACCAGCGCGCCGTCGCGGAAGGCGACGATCTGACGCGCGACGTCGACGGCCACGTTCACCTGCGCCTCGCCGGAGTTGGCACCCAGATGCGGCGTGACAACCATGCGTGGGTGCTGGATCAGCCGACGCACGATGTCGCTGCGCGGCGGCTCCTCGCTCCAGACGTCGATCGCCGCGCCCGCCACGTGGCCGGACTCGAGCGCGGCCAGGAGATCGGCCTCGTTCACGATACCCCCGCGCGCGCAGTTCACGATGCGCACGCCGCGCTTGGTCAGCGCGAGCTCGCGCGCGGCCATCATGTTCTCGGTCTCGGAGGTGAGGGGTACGTGGAAGGTGATGACGTCGGACTGGCGCAGGAGCGTCTCGTAGTCGGTGAGGCGTGCGCCGAGATCCTTCGCCCCCGCTTCCGCGATGTAGGGATCGTAGACGAGCAGCTCGGACTCGAACGCCTTGAGCCGCGTGGCGACGCGCGAGCCGACCTTGCCGAATCCGACCACGCCGATCGTCTTGCGGAGCAGCTCGGCGCCGTAGAACGACCGATCCCACTCGAGCGTCTTGAGACGGGCGTGCGCGTCGGGAATCCGGCGCACCAGCGCCAGCAGCATGCCGATCGTATGCTCGGCGGCCGAGACCACGTTGCCGTAAGGCGCGTTGCAGACGAGGATGCCGCGGCGCGAGCAGGCCTCGACGTCGACGTTGTCGATGCCGACGCCGGCGCGGCCCACGATGCGCAGCCGCGGCGCCCGTTCGAGGAGCTCGGGCGTGACCGCGGTGCCCGAGCGGGTGATCAGCCCGTCGTAGTCACCGATGCGCGCGTAGAGCGTCTCGAGGGTAGGCTTAGCGAGCTCGTCGACCTGGATGCCGCGCTCGCGCAGGTACGCGAGACCTTCGGGCGCGATCGCGTCGACCACCAGCACCCGCATACGGCTCAACCGAGCACGGAGTACCCGCCGTCCACCGGAATGGCGGTACCGGTGACGAAATCCGACGCCGCGCTCGCCAGGAACACCGCGACACCCGCCATGTCGTCCATCGTACCCCACCGTCCAGCGGGCGTCCGCCGGAGCACGTTGTCGTGGAGCTCCGGGACCTGGCGCCGCGCGCCGCGCGTCAGCTCGGTGTCGATCCAGCCCGGCAGCACCGCGTTGACCTGGATGTTGTCCTTCGCCCACGCCGTCGCGAGCGATTTGGTCAGCTGAACGATCCCACCCTTGCTGGGGCCGTACGCCGGGGAAAACGAGACGCCGAAGATCGACATCATGGAGCCAATGTTGATGATCTTGCCGCCGCCGGATGCCTTCATGGGCGCGTAGGCGGCGCGCGAGCACAGGAACGCGCTCGTCAGATTGGTATCGAGAACCTTGTGCCAGTCCTCGAGCGTGTAGTCCTGCGGCTGCTTGCGGACGTTGGTTCCGGCGTTGTTCACCAGGATGTCGAGTCGGCCGCACCGGTCGACGGTCGTCTTGAACAGCGCGGTGACCGCCGCCTCGTCGGCGACGTCGACGGCGACCGAGAAGGGCTGCTCGCCGATCTTCTCGAGTTCACGAACCGCGGCGTCGGACTTCGTCTGGTTGCGCGCGGCCACCACCACTCGCGCGCCCGCGCCGGCCAGGCCGCGCGCCATGCCCAGGCCGATGCCGCCGTTGCCGCCGGTGACGATCGCGACTTTCCCTTTGAGGTCGAACATGCGTTCCTCCGGCCCCGATCTTACCCGAAGTCATGCGACGGCACGTGGTGGCCGAGCGCGGGAAGTCCCGTGACCTTGATCGCGCGCACGGAGACGACGCCGTCTTGCCGTTGCGCGATCCCGTCGACGAGAACATAGGGCTCGGAGACCAGCGCCAGGCGGTGGCGCGTGAAGATCGGCGGCGTCACGATCACGTTCGAGATGCCGGTTTCATCCTCGAGCGAGAGGAAGACGAACCCCTTCGCGGTCCCCGGGCGCTGGCGCACGATGACGCTTCCCGCCACCTGGATCCGGGCGCCGTCCTCCACGCCGTCGAGATCCCGCGCGCTGAATACCCCCTGCCGCCGGAGCGCCGCGCGGCGCAAGCTCATCGGGTGACGGCCGATCGTGACGCTGGTGCCGGCGTAATCGGCGGCGAGACGCTCGACCTCGGTCATCTGGTCGAGCGGGCTCGGCTCGCGCGGCGGGTCCGTGAACAGCGGCCCGGGATGCGGCATCGCGGCCGTCCAGAGATTCGTGCGCCGCGTGCCCCCGATCGGCGCCAGCGCGCCGATGGCCGCCAGGGTCTCCAGCTCGTCGCGATCGAGCTGGGCCCGGCGCGCCAGGTCGTGGATCGAGCCGAACCCGCGCGTCGCTCGCGCCGCGACGATCGCCCGCCCCGCACGCTCGCGCAGTCCCTTCACGTAGCGCAAGCCCATTCGCATCGCCGGCCGCGCGCCGTCGACCGGCTCGAGCGTGCACAGCCACTCCGAGCGCGTGACGTCGATCGGCAGCACGCGGAGCCCGTGACGCTGCGCGTCCTTCACGATCGTCGCCGGATGATAGAACCCCATCGGCTGATTGTTGAGCAGCGATGCGTAGAACGCCGCGGGATGGTGAACGCGCAGGTACGCGCTCGCGTAGGCGAGCAGCGCGAAGCTACTGGCGTGACTTTCCGGAAAACCATACAGGGCGAACGCGGTGATCGCGTGGACGATTTCTTCCGCCGCGGCGCCGTGGATGCCCTGGCGCGCCATGCCCGCGCGCAGCTTCGTCTCGACCTCGGCCATAAGGCGCTCGCTGCGCTTGAAGCCGAACGCGCGCCGGAGCTCCTCGGCCTCGGTCGCCGTGAAACCGGCGGTGACCATCGCCATCTTCAGGAGTTGTTCCTGGAACAGCGGCACGCCGAGCGTGCGGCGGAGGATCGGCTCGAGACTCGGATGCGGGTACGTCACTGGCTCGCGGCCGCGCCGGCGACGGATATATGGATGCACCATGTCGCCCACGATCGGCCCGGGGCGGATGATCGCAACCTGCACGACCAGGTCGTAGAAGCGCTCGGGTCGCACGCGGGGCAAGGTCGCCATCTGAGCGCGGCTCTCGACCTGGAAGACGCCGATCGTGTCCGCCTCTTGCAGGCTCCGGTACACGGCGGGATCGTCGGGCGGCAGCTGGGCCAGATCGACCGCGCCGCCGGTCTCGCGTACGAGCGTCAGCGAATCCTGGAGCACCGACATCATCCCGAGCCCGAGCAGATCGACCTTGACGATGCCGAGCGCTGCGCAGTCGTCCTTGTCCCACTGCACGACGACGCGTCCCGGCATCGTCGCGGGCTCGAGCGGCACCACGTCGTCGAGCCGGCCGGCGGCGATGACCATCCCGCCCGAGTGCTGGCCGAGATGGCGCGGGAGATCCTGGATCGCCAGCCACAGCGCGGCGAATCGCCGGATGCGCGGCGAGGTCGGATCGCAGCCGGCCTCGGGTAGATGCTTGGTCAGGAGCTCCTCGGGATCCTGGAAGCCCCAGTTGGAGACGAGCTTGGCGAGCCGATCGCGCATGTCGCTCGGGAGCCCCAGCGCCTGCCCCACCTCGCGCGCCGCGCTTCGTCCCCGATAGGTGATCACGTTGGCGGTCATCCCGGCGCCGAGCCGTCCGTAGCGCTGATAGACGTGCTGGATCACCGCCTCGCGCCGCTCGCCGCTCGGCAGATCCAGATCGATGTCGGGCCACTCGCCGCGGGCCTCGCTCAGGAAACGCTCGAACAAGAGCTCCATGCCGACCGGATCGACCGCGGTGATCCCGAGCGCGTAGCAGACCGCGCTGTTGGCGGCCGAGCCGCGTCCCTGCACCAGGATGTCGTGAGCGCGGCAGTGCTCCACGATGTCCCAGACGATCAGAAAATAGCCCGCGAGATCGAGCCGGCCGATGAGCTCGAGCTCGTGCGCGATCTGCCGCCACGCGCGGGCGGCCAGCGGCCCGTCGCCGTAGCGCGTCCGCACGCCGCGCTCGCTCAGCTCGCGCAGGTGCCCGAGCGGCGTCTCGCCGGGTGGCAGCGGGAATTCCGGGAACCGGTAGCCGAGATCTTTCAGGGTGAACGCGAGCCGGAGCGCCAGCTCGCCGGCGTTGTCGAGCGCGTCGGGCAGGTCGCGGAACAGCTCGGTCATCGCGGCCGAGCTCTTCAGCGAGCGCTCGCCGTTGGCCAGGAGCCGGCGGCCGGCGTGATCGAGATCGGTCTTCTCGCGGATGCAGGTGAACACGTCGGCGAGCGGGCGACCCGACGGACGCGCGAAGAGCGGCTGATTGGATGCGACCAGCGGCACGCGCGCCGTGCGCGCGAGGGCGACCAGCCGCTGGAGGACCTGCTCCTGCTCGCGCTGATAGTGGCGCTGGACTTCGATATAGCAGCTCGAGCGCCCGAAAAGCGCGACCAGTCGGTCCAGGAGGTCGCGGGCTCCGTCGTCGTCGCCGGCCGCGAGCCGCCGCGCGAGCGGGCCCTGCGCGCCGCCGGTGAGGCACACGAGCCCTGTCGTGTTCGGCTCGAAATCGTCGAGCGCCACCGCCGCCGCGCCCTTGGGGGCGCCGAGCTTCATCCGCGTGATCAGACGGCAGAGATTCTGATAGCCCTCGCGGTCCTCGACCAGCAGGGGCAGGCGCGAGCCGTCGGCCAGGGTGATCTCGCTGCCGATAATCGGTTTGATGCCGGCCTTCGTCGCCGCGCGGGCCAGCCGGGCCGCGCCGTAGACCCCGTCGCGGTCGACCAGCGCGATGGCCGGCATCTCGAGGCGCGCGGCTTCGGCGGCGAAGGCCTCGGGATGCTCGGCGCCTTCGAGGAACGAGAACGCCGACTGCGCGTGCAGCTCGATGAACACGGGTCAGTCGTAGAAGCCGTCGAGATACCAAGAGCCGGTGATGCGGTCGCGCGCGACGCGGCAGAGCGTGCCGTCCCCGAGCACCACGTCCCACTCGTCGCGCGCCCACGCCTGCACATCCCACCACTCCCCCGACGCGCGCCACGGGCCGGCCGAGGCGACGACGGGCCGGCCCTCCACGCGTGTCGGTCGCTCACCCGCCGTCTCCACCTCGACCCGCCGCGCCGGGCGCATGCGCCGCAGGGCGAGCCGCGGCGCGCGCGCGGCGGGCTCGGGCTGAGCCACGTCGTCCGGTCGCGGGGTCGCGCCGCGCCGCCGGCGATCGGACGCGGCGGACTCGGCCGACGGCGAGAACGCGAGCATCGTGAAGGCATCGGCACGATGCGAGTCGACCGGCACGGGTGAGCCGAGATTGTCGGCGCCCACGAGTGCCGCGAGCCGCGCGAGCACGGTGACGAGGTCGCGCGGAGCCGGCGCCGGCGGCTGCCAGAGACCTCCCTGCCCCGGCTGCGTCCGGATCGGATGCGCGCTGATCGCGACGCGGACGACGGCGGCCGGCGGTGGATGCGCTTCGAGGTCGAGAACGGCCAAGGTGAGCATCGGCTTGACCTCGCTCATCGGGTACGCGAGCCGCACCTCGCGCGCGTGATGGCCGCCGGAGGCGAGGCCCAGTCGAATCTCGAGCGCATCAGCGACGAGCGAGACCGCCGAGAGCCGGCGGCACAACCGGTCCAGCACGGTCTCGAGCACGCCCGCGAGGACCGCGAGCGAGTCGATCTCCCACTCGAGCCCTTGCGCTTCTTCCCAGAACGGCGGCGGCGTCCAGGGGCGGAACGGATCGTGATCGAGCCCGAGCGCCAGGTCGTGAGCGCGAAGCCCGGGCGGCCCCAGACGCATGGCCAGCCCTTCCCGAGGCAGCGCGGCCAGCTCGCCGAGCGTTCTGACTCCCCAGCGCCCGAAGGTGGCGGCGAGCTCGGGAACGAGGTCGAGCGCCGCGATCGGGACTCGCGCGAGCGTCGCGCGCTCGTGTCCCGGCGCGATCACCGTCACCGCGGTGGATCCGGTCGCCGCCGCCATCCGCGCCGTGGTCCGGCTCGCGGCGAGCCCGACACGCGGTACCAACCCGATCGCCCGCACCTGATGCATGAGACGGCGGCCGATGGCCGCGGGATCGCCGATGAGCCGCTCGAGACCGACCGTATCGACGTACGCGAGCCCGGGGCCGCTGTCCTCGATGCGCGGCGAGACGGCCAGCGCGGCCTCGAGGAGCGCGTGACGCGCGGAGGCGACGTATTCCTCGACCCACGGTCGCGTCAGCAACGCCGGGCAACGCGTGCGTGCTTCGGTCTCCGTCATTCCCGGGCGCACGCCCTGCTCGCGGGCCGCCGCGTTGGCCTCGACGGTGATCATGATCTTCGCCGCAGCGCCGTCGGCACGGGCCGGTGTGGCGTCGTCACGCCCGACGCTCGGGCGAGCGATCCTCGAATGCAGGATCGCCAGCGGACGCTCCCGGAGCGCGGGCTCGCATCGTTCGACGGCTGCCGCGTCGAAGTACTCGACCAGCACGCAGGCAAGCCGGCTCACGCGCTCCACCAGCTCGACGGTGGCCGCGCCGCGTCTTCGCGGCGAGCGCGGAGAACTCGCGTGGCCGTTCTGACCCGCGCGAGGCGCGTGGGCGCCGGGCCCGGACCAGCCCACTCGATGCCTTCTCGGAACGTCTCGACGGCCAGGGCCGCGCTCGATCCGGTGAGCCGGCGCCGGCCGATGATCAGCAAGGCGACGTCGGTCCGTCGGACTGCGAACTTCAGCCGGAACGCCGTGGTCGTTCGAAGACGCGGCACCCACTCGCCCAGATCCAGCGCGACGAGTGCGAATCCGGGGCAGCGTACGAGCATGTCCGCGGCGCGGAGCGCGATCTCGCGATCGCATCCGCAGCGCACCCACAGGAGACGTCGCAGGTCGACACCCGCTTGCGCCGCCGACACGGGGTCGAATGTTTCCTCGGTGTCGATGAGCGCGGCGGTTTCGCCCCGGCCCACCACGTCACCGAGGCAGGCGAGAAGATGGCTGGTGCGCCCGGACGACATACCTCCAACGATCTCCGTGATCTCACCTCTGATCGGGATCAGGCGCTCGGTCACACCCAAAGGCTAATCACGTGACGAGTAGCGGGCAAGACGAAGATGTGGGGCAAAAGGATCGAAAACGCCACTAGATAGTGGGGTTCAGCCCGAGTCGCCGCGATCGGGCTAGAATGCGAGCCCAGGAGGAGCCAATGGAACTTCGCACCGTGAAAGCCATCGTCACCGGAGGCGCCTCCGGGCTCGGCCGCGCCACCGCCGAGCGCCTCGTCGCGGCCGGTGCCACCGTCGCACTGCTCGACCGTCCGGCCTCGCCCGGCGCGGACACCGCCAAGGCCATGGGCGACGGCGCGATCTTCGCTCCTGCCGACGTCACCAGCCCCGACGAGGTCGCCGCGGCGCTGCAGACCGCTGCGGACCGCCTCGGCGGGATCAACGTCCTCGTCAACTGCGCCGGCATCGGCACGGCGATGAAAACGTTCGGGAAGTCCGGCCCGGCGAAGCTCGAAGAATTCACCCGCGTCATCCAGGTGAACCTGATCGGGACCTTCAACTGCATCCGTCTCGCCGCCGGGCTCATGGCGAAGAACACGCCGGGCGCCGAGGGCGAGCGCGGGGTCGTCATCAACACCGCCTCGGTCGCCGCGTTCGATGGCCAGATCGGTCAGGCCGCCTACTCGGCCTCGAAGGGCGGCATCGTCGGTATGACGCTTCCGGTCGCGCGCGATCTGGCCGAGCTCGGCATCCGCGTCGTCACGATCGCGCCGGGCATCTTCGACACGCCGCTGCTGGGCACATTGCCGGAGCCGGTTCGCGCCTCGCTCAGCAAGCAGGTCCCGTTCCCGTCGCGTCTGGGTCGCCCGGTGGAGTTCGCGGCGCTCGCGGCGCACATCATCGAGAACGCGATGCTGAACGGCGAGACGATTCGACTCGACGGCGCGATCCGGATGCAGCCCCGGTAGTGCCGGCCGACGCGAGCGACGCGGGCCCGACGCGCGTCGACACCCCGGCCGACACGCCCGCGGCTCCGGCCCCGCGACGTCCGATCCTGCGCGCGATCAAGCGCCCCAAGATCGTCTATCGCGGGTGGTCTCGTTTGTCCGGGCGCATCCGGGTCGTCGACCGCGGGCCCGAGCGCCAGCTGATGGTCCACGGCGAGGTGCTCTCGGTCTTTCCGCTCGACGGGAACTGGCGGCGTGTGCGCCGTGAGTACTGGTGGAAGGCGCTCGAGTTCATCCGGCTGCCGCGGCGCCCGTCGGCGCTCCTCATCGGGCTGGGCGGCGGCACCCAGATTCACCTGCTGCGCCAGGTGGCCGCCCCGCGCGGCATCACGGTGATCGAGCGCGACCCGGTCATCGTCCGCGTCGCCAGCGAGTGGTTCGGGCTCGATGGCATGGGCAAGCTCGAGATCGTCTGCGCCGACGCCGAGAGCGCGATTACCGGGCTCGCGCGGTCCGGCCGGCAGTTCGACTACGTGATGGAGGACGTCACCTACGCCGACGCGCCCGACGTGGCGCTGCCGAAGCTCCTGGCCATGGTGCCGGTGGTGACGCGGCGGGGCTCGCTCGTGATCAACCGCCACCGCAACGGCGACCCCAAGCCGCTGGCGCGCACGCTGCGGCTCTACTTCGCCGACGTGAAGATTCGCCGCGTGCGGCGCACCGGCGAGAACACACTGATCTGCTGCTCGCGGCCCCTGATCAACCGCGCGGCAGACGCTTGAACCGGAGCCGGTGCGGGCGCTCGGCCTCGGCGCCGAGCCGCTTGCGACGGTCGGCCTCGTAGTCGGCGTAATTGCCTTCGGACCACACCGCCCTGCCCTCGTCCTCGAAGGCCAGGATGTGCGTCGCGATCCGGTCCAGGAACCACCGGTCGTGGCTGATGACGACCGCGCATCCGGCGAAGTCGAGCAGCGCGTCTTCCAGCGCGCGCAGCGTGTCGACGTCGAGATCGTTGGTGGGCTCGTCGAGCAGCAGGAGATTGGGGCCGCTCTTCAGCATTGTCGCCAGGTGCAGCCGGTTTCGCTCGCCGCCCGACAGCTCCGAGACGCGCTTCTGCTGATCGGTGCCCCGGAAGTTGAACGAGGCGACGTAGCTGCGCGACTGCACCGTCCGGCCGCCCAGGGTGATCGTGTCCGAGCCCCCGGAGATCGCCTCCCACACGGTTCGCTTGGGATCGAGCGCATCGCGACTCTGGTCGACGTAGGCGGGCTTGACGCTGTCGCCGACGCGCAGGACGCCGGCGTCGGGCTTTTCCTGGCCGACGATCATCCGAAAGAGCGTGGTCTTGCCCGCGCCGTTGGGACCGATGACACCGACGATCCCGCCGCGCGGGAGCTTGAACGAGAGGCCCTCGACCAGCACCCGATCGCCGTACGCCTTGCGCACGTCGTCCGCCTCCACGACCACGTCGCCGAGCCGCGGCCCGGGCGGGATCGCGATCTCGAGCGCCGAGGCGCGCTTCTCGAACGATTCGTTCAGCAAGGCGTCGTACGCCTGCAGGCGCGCCTTGCTCTTGGCCTGACGGGCGCGCGGCGCCATCTGCACCCACTCGAGCTCGCGCGCGAGCGTGCGCTGGCGCGAGAGGTCGGCCTTCTCCTCCTGCTCGAGGCGCTGGCCCTTCTGCGCGAGCCAGGACGAGTAGTTGCCCTCCCACGGAATCCCGTGACCGCGATCGAGCTCGAGGATCCAGCCGGCCACGTTGTCGAGAAAATAGCGGTCGTGGGTGATCGCAACGACCGTGCCCGGATACTCCTTGAGGAAGCGCTCGAGCCACGCGACCGACTCGGCGTCCAGATGGTTGGTCGGCTCGTCCAGCAGGAGCATGTCCGGACGCGCGAGCAGGAGCCGGCAGAGCGCGACGCGCCGCCGCTCGCCGCCCGAGATCTTCGCGACGTCCATGTCGCCGGGCGGAACGCGGAGCGCATCCATCGCGAGCTCGACGGTACGGTCGAGGTCCCACGCGTTCGACGCGTCGATCTTGTCTTGCAGCCGCGCCTGCTCGTCGAGAAGCTTCTCCATCTCGTCGTCGGGGAGCGGTTCGCCGAGCTTGGTGCTGACTTCTTCGAAGCGAGTGAGCAGTGCCCGCACCTCCGCCACACCTTCCTCGACGTTGCCCCGGACGTCCTTGGCCTGATCGAGCTGCGGCTCCTGCGGCAGATAGCCGATCCGGATCCCCGCGCCGGGAAATGCCTCGCCGAGAAAGTCCTTGTCGACGCCGGCCATGATGCGCAGCAAGGTGGACTTGCCGGCGCCGTTGGCGCCGAGCACGCCGATCTTCGCACCGTGGAAGAACGAGAGCCAGATGCCCCGCAGGATCTCCCGCTTGGGCGGGACGACCTTCCGGAGATCTTTGATGACGAACGCGTATTCGCCGGCCATGTCTCTCTCAGTACCTCTGCGGATGGAGGCGACGGTGCTCGGGCATCATGCAGCGGTCCTGAACGACCCGGATGCCGGCGCGCGCGAGTTTTTCGGCCGCGGCGTCGTTTCGGATGCCGAGCTGGAACCAGACCGTCTTCGGTCGCCACGGCAGGGCCAGGATCTCGTTTGCGTGGCCGGACAGATATTCGGGGCGTCGGAAGATCTCGATCACGTCGACCGGGTCGGTCAGGTCGCGCAGGGTCGCCACGGTGTCGCGATCGTGCAGCCGGCGCCCCGCGAAGCGCGGGTTCACCGGCCTGATCGAGTAGCCGCGCGCGTGCAGATAGGCCGGGACGTAGAACGCCGGCTCGGACGCGCCAGTCTTGGCGCCGAGCACCGCGACGGTCTTGGACTCGGTGAAGATCGCGGTCAGACCCGCGTCGTCATCGATCAGCAGGTCACGCCAGTCAGTCATCGGACCTTCACCTTCTCACGGCGCGGCGAGTGCGGCAACGATCTCCGAGCCGAAGGTTTCGGCACGCCAGCGCCGGACCCCGTCGAGCGAGGCCAGGGCGCCGATGTCGCGGGGCGCTGCCAGCGCGACCGTCGTGATCAGACGATTGGGCAGGAGCAGTCCAGGCTCGAGCCCTAGACGCGGCGCCGCCTCGGTCCGCCATTGCCGGAGCGCCTCGATCCGGCGGGCGGCGACTCCCGGAATCCGCAGGCGCGGCGGGCGCTCCAGGGTCGGTAGCGCGCCGTCCGGCGCCGCGCGGGCGCGGTCCACGGCCGCCAGGATCGCATCGCCCCATCGCCCGATCACCTTCGGCGTGCAGCCCGGAATCGAGGCCAGCGCCACCAGGTCGTCGGGCGGCGTCTGGGCCAAATGCACGAGCGTCTCCTCGGCAATGATCTTGAACGGCGGGCGGTCGCCGGAGCGCGCGAGCTGCTCGCGAAGCTCGTAGAGCTCGCGGAGGATCGCGAGATTACGCGGAGGCAGATCGCGCGCGCCCTTGAGCCGCGCGAACGCGTTGGGGTCCGCGACGCGCTCGACGGCGGGCTGGGCCGCCAGCGCCGCGCACTCTTCCTCGACCCACGCGAGCCGGCCGATGCGCTCGAGCTCCTCCGTGAGCCTCCGCTTGAGCGCGAACAGATGCAGCACGTCGGACTCCGCGTAGCGGCGCTGCGCCTGGGACAGCGGGCGGCGCGACCAGTCGTCACGCTGGCGGGAGGGTGGCAGCTCGACGTCGAGATAGGTCGCGAGCAGCACGTCGAGACCGAGCGCCCTGGCGCCCAGAAAACGCGCGGCGATCGAGGTGTCGAAGAGCGCCGAGAAGCCGAATCCCCGCCGCTTGAGCTGGACCAGATCGTTGTCGCCCGCGTGCAGCACCGTGAGAACTGCGGGGCCGGCGAATGCCGAGGCGAGCGGCCCGAGATCGCTGAGCGCCAGTGGATCGACCAGCCACACGTCGCCGGAGGGCACGGCCAGCTGGATCAGCGACAGCCGCTCCGGATAGTGATGGAGGCTGTCGCCCTCGGTGTCGAGGGCCACCTCGCCGGGCGTCACGAGTCGTTGCGAGACCTCGGCGAGGTCGGGAACCGTCTCGACCCAGTGGGATTCGATCGTCGCGATGGGCCGGGTCCCGGTCAGGCCTTCGTCTCGAGGACGGCTTGCTCGAGGCGCTCGTGCCGCCGGCGCAGCGCTTCGAGGCCTTCCTCGTGGGTGATCACGTAGAGGCGGTTGGCGCGGATCGCCGACAGCACCATCTCGGCGACCATCGCCGGAGCGAGCGTACGGCCCATCAGCTCGACCGGCTCGGCCACGGTCGGCGCGTCGTTCGTGAGCGAGGGCGGTCGATTGCGGCCGCTCTCGCGGATCTGGGTCGCCACGCCCATCGGGCACAGCACCGAGACGCCGATGTGGTAGGGCCGCAGGTCCTTCGCCAGGGTCTCCGAGAGGCCGACGACCGCGTACTTCGAGGTGTTGTAGACGCCCAGACCGCGCGTGGCGACCAGACCGGCCATCGACGCGGTGTTGACGATGTGGCCCGGCTCCTTGGACGCGATCATCCGCGGCACGAACGTCTCGATGCCGTGGATCACACCCCAGAGATTCACGCCGAGCACCCACTGCCAGTCGCGATGCGTGGCCGTCTCGAGGCCCCCCCACAGCGCGACGCCGGCGTTGTTGCAGAGCACGTTGACCTTGCCGAACGTCTTGTAGGCGACGTCGGCCAGGGCCTCCACGGACGCGAGATCGGTCACGTCGGTCGCGACGCCCCGCGCGTGACCACCGCCGGCGTTGATCGACTCGATCACGGCAGCGAGCGCCCGCTCGTCGATGTCGGCGAGGACGACTTTCGCGCGCTCCTGGGCGAAGCGTTCCGCCATCGCGCGGCCGATCCCGCTGGCCCCGCCGGTGATGACGGCGACCCGCCCGTCGAGGTCTGTCATCGGGTGTTCATCGAACCGATCGTTCCCTCTTCTCTCGGAGCTCAGTGCGGCAACGCGTCGAGGATCGGTCCGAGCACGGCCGCCACCTGCTCGGCTCCGGCCGGCGTGCGCAACACGCCTGTGGCGCCCAGAGTCTCGGCCTTCATGAGGGTATCCGGGCTCATCTCGCGGGTCAACGCGACCACCGGCACGCCGGGCGGCGCACCGCCGCCGGACAGTCGCTCGACCGCGGGAAGGCTCGCCAGCGCCACGTCGGGCCGCTCGACCGCCATGATGCCCGGTGCCGCATCGCTCCGAGCCGACGCGACGCGCGCCCCCGCGTAGAGCTGGCGCAAGATATCGACGAGACCGTTCCGCGTTGCGGAATCGTCCTCCAGAACGAGGATTGTAGGCACGGCGGAGAGTGTACCGCGGTCCCCGGCCGCCGCGGCAGCACGTGGTAGGATGCCTGAGCTTTTCGCGGAGGATTTCGATGGCGAAGGACATCTCGATCGTTCATCACGCCGATCGGCGCACCGACGTGATGATGCCCTACGCGCCGGGAATCGTCGTGCGTCGCGGCAAGCTCGTCTTTCTCTCCGGGGTCACGGCGGCCGCCGTCTATCACAGCCACCCGCACCGCGACGAGGAGTTCGATCTGCCCTCGACGATGCGCGAGCAGGCCGTGCTCACGATGGAAAACCTCAAGAAGACGCTCGAGGCCGCTGGCTGCACCTTCGCCGACCTGGTCTCCGCCACGCGATTCCTGACGAACGTCGCCGAGCAGGACGACTTGAACCGCGTGTGGGCCGTGTACCTCGGCGGCCACCTGCCGACGACCACCACGGTCGAGGTGTCGCGCCTGGCCACCCACGCGCGCTGCAAGCTCGAGATCAGCGCCATCGCGGTCGTCGACGAGGATCGCGCCTGATGGCGAGGGTCGGCTTCGTCGGGCTCGGCAACATGGGGAGCCGGATGGCGAAGCGGCTGCTCGCCGCCGGGCGCGAGGTCGTCGGCTACAACCGGACGGCCGAAAAGGCGCGCGCGCTGGTGGCGGCGGGTCTCGTGCTGGAGAAATCACCGCGCGCGGTTGCCGAGTCGACCGACGCGGTGCTGAGCATGGTGACGGACAGCACCGCACTCCGGGCCATCGCGCTCGGGCCCGACGGCGTGGTCGCCGGACTCAGGCCCGGCGCGGTGTGGGCCGAGATGAGCACGGTGAGCCCCGAGGTCACGCGCGACCTCGGCCGTGCGGTCGCGGCGCGCGGCGCCACCTTGATCGACGCACCGGTGTCAGGAAGCGCCGTGACGGTCGAGGCGGGCCAGCTCTCGTTCATGGTCGGTGGCGATCCGGCGGCGCTCGAGAAGATCCGCGAGCATCTGCTCGCGATCGGCCCGACGATCACGCACGTCGGCGAGCTCGGTCTTGCCGTCACGATGAAGATCGCGACCAATCTGGGGCTCGCGGTGCAGATGCTCGCGTTCAGTGAGGCGGTGGCGCTGGCCGAGAAGGCCGGCATCGTTCGCGAGCGCGCCGTCGAGGTGCTGCTGAAGTCGGTCATCGCCTCGCCCATGGTCAAGTACCGCGGGCCGTTCGTCCTGGGCATGCCGGCCGAGGCGCTGTTCAACGTGGACATGATCCAGAAGGACCTCGGGCTGGCGCTCGAGATGGGGCGCGCGCTCCGCGTGCCGCTGCCGAGCGTCGCGCTCACCGACGAGCTGATGACCGCTGCGCGCGGGCTCGACCTGACCGACTACGACTTCGCGGTGGTGTTCGACGTGATCGCGCGCATGAGCGGCCTGCCGCCGAGCGTCAAGAACCCGCGCTGACCGGGCTGGTCCCCCCGCCGTTGGGGGCGCTGCACTATCGACTCGACGCGCGAGCGCTCAGCGCGGTGTGAGCGTGGCGCGTCCCGACGCGGTGTCCACGCTGAGCGTGAACACGTCGAGCACATCGCGCCCGAGGAGCCCGTCGATCGCCTCCTGTTCGCCACGAAAGCTTGTCGGCAGCGCGTGGGCGACCACCACGATGGGCCCGATTCGAGCTCCCGCGACGTCCAGGAGCGGCACCGTCACGAGCGTCGCCATCGACGTCCCCGTCACGCCGATGACCTGGACCGAGCGCACCGCACCGCCGGCGAGTCCGGCGCGCTCGATCGCCTCGGGTGAGATCACGGTACGGTCGGCGCCCGTGTCGACGATCAGGGTGAGCGGCACGCCGTTGAGCCGGGCCTCGACGGTGATCGGCGCGCCCGGGGCCGCCTTCAAGGCCACGGGCGCGTTCGCCGCCGGCGGCGGGATCGGGCGCGGCTGCGGCGCGTTCAGCAAGGTCGCGGTGTCCCGGAATGCGGGCGGGATCGAGGCGAGTTCGCCCGTGTAGTGCACCGTGCCCTGAGCATCGGTCCACTTGTAGAGCTCGCCGGCCGCGGGCGCGGCGAGGCAACAGCAACCGGCCAGAACGATGAGCGCGAGTGCCGCACGTCGCGTGGCCGACCTCAACAGTCTACCGGACCACTTTTTTCGCTCGGAGCGAGGCGATCGCCTCGGCGGAGTAGCCGCACTCGGCCAGGACTTCGTCGGTGTGCTCGCCCTGGAGTGGAGCCGGCCGGCGAACGCCTGGGCGCATCCGCGAGTACTTCGTCGGGGTCCCGATCACCGGAATCTCACCGAGCTTGGGATGGAGCACGCGCTGAATCATCTCGCGCGCCGCCGTCTGCGGGTCGTTCATGACCTGCTCCACGGTGTTCACCGGCGTCGCCGGCACGCCGCCCTCCTCGAGGAGCTTCAAGAGCGGCTCGCGATCGTACCGGCCGATCGCCTCGGAGACCGCCGCCTCCAGCTCGTCGCGATGCCGGACGCGTCCGAGGTTGGTCGCGAACTTCTCGTCGCGCAACGCGGCGATGTCGAGCGCGTCGACCAGGCGCTGCCAGAACCGATCGTTCGCCCCGGCGATGAACACCCACTGCCCGTCCCGGCACCGGAAGTTGCGATAGGGCGCGAGCGAGGGATGGGATGAGCCGAGCGCTTTCGGAACGTTGCCGGTGAGCAGGAATCCCTCGGCGTGATAGTTGAGGAGCGTCACGGCGGTCTCGAGGAGCGAGCCGTCGACGCGCTGGCCGAGACCGGTCTTGGCGCGGTACAGGAGCGCGTTGCAGATGCCGAGCGCGGAGAAGATGCCAGTCGTCAGGTCAAGGAACGAGACGCCGGCGCGGACCGGCGGCCCGTCGGGCTCGCCGGTGATCGACATGATGCCGCTGAAGGCCTGCATGAGCGCCTCGTAGCCGGCGCCGTCCTTGCGCGGCCCGGTGCGCCCGAACGCCGAGATCGAGCAGTAGACGAGGCCGGGATTGATCGCGGACAAGGCTTCGTAGCCGAGGCCGAAGCTCTCCATCGTGCCTGTCCGGAAATTCTCGATGAGGACGTCGGCGCGCTTGACGAGGTTTCGGAGGATCTCCGCGCCCTCCGGCGACTTCAGGTCGAGCGTGAGGTCGCGCTTGTTGCGGTTGATGACGAGATACGCCGCCGACTCGCCGCCCTTGTGCGGGGGCCACGTCCGCGACTCGTCGCCCGAGCCGGTGTCCTCGATCTTGATGACGTCGGCCCCCATGTCGGCCAGGAGCATGCCGCAGAACGGGCCGGCGAGCACACGCGAGAGATCGAGGATGCGGACGCCGTCGAGCGAGAGGGCCTGAGTGATCATGTGCGCTACTATAACGCTATGTCGCGACTCCGCGAGGCGCTGAGGCAGCGGATCCTCGTCCTGGACGGGGCGATGGGCACCATGATCCAGTCCGCCGGTCTCGGCGCGCAGGACTTCGGCGGCGCGCAGTACGACGGCTGCAACGAGTACCTCAACCTGACGCGCCCCGACGTCATCCGCGGCGTCCACGCCGCCTACCTCGACGCCGGCGCCGATCTCATCTCGACCAACACGTTCGGCTGCGCGCCGTACGTACTCGGGGAGTACGCGCTGGGTGAGCGCGCTCACGAGATCACCCTGGCCGCGGCGCGCCTGGCGCGTGAGGCGGCCGGCGAGCGCTTCGTGATCGGCGCGATGGGGCCGTCGACGCGCTCGATCAGCGTGACCCGCAACGTAACGTTCAACCAGGTGCGTGAGGCCTACGCGCTGCAGGCGGCGGCGCTCATCGGCGGCGGCGTGGACGCGCTGCTCCTCGAGACGGTCCAGGACACCCTGAACGTGAAGGCCGCGGCGCTCGGCGTCCGCGCGGCCATGCGCGAGGCCGGCGTCGAGCTGCCGCTGATGGTGAGCATCACGATCGAGCCGATGGGCACGATGCTCGCGGGGCAGGGCGTCGAGGCGCTCTACGTGGCGCTCGAGCACCTCGACCTGTTCTCCATCGGGCTCAACTGCGCGACCGGTCCCGAGTTCATGACCGACCATTTGCGCTCGCTGGCCGCCATGTCCACGCGCTTCGTGAGCGTGTACCCGAACGCCGGCCTGCCCGACGAGCGCGGCCAGTACGCCGAGACCCCGCAGAGTCTTGCCTTCAAGATGACGCGCTTCGTCGACGAGGGCTGGGTGAACATCGTGGGCGGCTGCTGCGGCACGACGCCGGCGCACACACGCGCGCTGAACGCGCTCGTGACGGGGCGCGCGCCGCGTGTGCCCGTCGCGCGCGAGGCGCAGGCGGTCAGCGGCATCGAGGTGTTCTATCCGGCCGATGATAACCGCCCCCTGTTCGTCGGCGAGCGCACGAACGTGATCGGGTCACGGCGGTTCAAGGAGCTCGTCGTCGCCGATCAGTTCGAGGAGGCCGCCGAGATCGGCCGCGCGCAGGTGAAGAACGGCGCCCAGGTCCTGGACGTCTGTCTGGCCAACCCCGACCGGGACGAGACCGCCGACATGGACCGGTTCATGACCCAGGTCACCCGCAAGGTGAAGGTCCCGCTCATGATCGACTCCACCGACGCAACGGTACTCGAGGCCGCGCTGCGCCACTGCCAGGGCAAGTCGATCGTGAACTCGATCAATCTCGAGGACGGCGAGGAGCGGTTCGAGAAGGTCGTCCCGCTCCTGCGCGCCTACGGCGGCGCGGTGGTCGTGGGCTGCATCGACGAGGACAAGCGTCAGGGCATGGCGGTCACGCGCGCGCGCAAGCTCGCCATCGCCGAGCGCTGCTACGACTTGCTGACCCGGAAGTACGGCCTGCCGGCCCGCGATCTGATCTTCGACGCGCTCGTGTTTCCGGTCGGCACCGGCGACGCCAACTACGTGGGCTCCGCGGTCGAGACGATCGAGGGCATTCGCGCGATCAAGACGCGGTTTCCGGAGTGCAAGACGATCCTCGGGATCTCGAACGTCTCGTTCGGGCTGCCGCCGGCCGGGCGCGAGGTCCTGAACTCCGTCTTCCTCTATCACTGCACCAAAGCCGGCCTGGACTACGCGATCGTCAACACGGAGCGTCTGGAGCGTTATCCGTCGATTCCGGAGGAGGAGCGGCGGCTCGCCGAGGATCTGATCTACGGACGCGGCGAGGATCCGGTCGCGGCGTTCGCGGCCTATTTCCGGGAGAAGCGCACGGCGCCCCCGGCCGCCGAGACGCTCTCGCTCGACGAGCGGCTCGCGCGCTACATCGTCGAGGGCAGCCGCGACGGTCTCGTGGACGATCTCGATGCGAAGCTCCGCGAAGCCGCGCCGCTCGAGATCGTCAACGGGCCGCTGATGCGCGGGATGGACGAGGTCGGCCGCCTGTTCAACGACAATCAGCTGATCGTCGCCGAGGTGCTGCAGTCGGCCGAGGCGATGAAGGCGGCCGTCGCGCACCTCGAGCCGTTCATGGAGAAGGCCGAGGCCGCGACCCGAGGGACGATCGTGCTGGCGACGGTCAAGGGCGACGTCCACGACATCGGCAAGAACCTCGTCGAGATCATCCTCTCGAACAACGGCTATCGGGTGATCAACCTGGGGATCAAGATCCCGCCGGAGGATCTGATCGCGGCGTACCACACCCACAAGCCGGACGCGTTCGGACTCTCGGGCCTCCTGGTGAAATCGGCCCAGCAGATGGTCGTGACGGCGCAGGACCTCCGCGCCGCCGCCATCGAGATCCCGCTCTTCGTCGGCGGCGCCGCGCTCACCAAGCGCTTCGCGGCGACCCGGATCGCCGCAGAGTACGGCGGGCTGACGGTGTACGCCAAGGACGCCATGGACGGGCTCGACCTCGCGAACCAGCTCTTCTCGGCGCCGACCCGCGACGCGATGGTGGCACGCCTCAAGCGTGAGCAGGCGGCGCTCCAGGCGAGCGGCGCGGCGGCGACCGAGTCCGCGCCGGCTCCGGCCGCGCCGGCGCCCGTCCGCCGACTCGATCGCGTCGCCGTGCCCGCGCCGCCCGATCTCGAGCGGCATGTGTTGCGCGACGTACCCCTCACCCACGTCTATCCGTACCTGAACCTCCAGATGCTCTACGGAAAGCATCTCGGGGTGCGCGGGCTCGTCGAGCGCTTGCTGGCGGCCGGCGATCCCAAGGCACTCGAGGTTCACGAGATCGTCGAGGGGCTGAAGCGAGACGCGGTCGCCCAGGGGCTCCTCGGTGCGCAGGGCGTGTATCGCTGGTACCGCGCCCGCGCGGCCGGCGACGCCGTGATTCTCTCCGATGCGTCGGGGCGCGAGACTGCGCGGTTCGACTTTCCGCGCCAGCGGGACGGCGAGCGCCTGTGCTTGTCCGACTACGTGCGGGACGACGCCGAGGACTACGTCGCGCTCTTCGCGGTCACCTGCGGCACGGGCGTCCGAGAGCTCGCCGGAGGCTGGAAGCAGCGCGGCGAGTACGTGCGCTCCCATGCGGTCCAGGCCCTGGCGATCGAGTGTGCGGAGGCCTTCGCCGAGATGCTGCACTCGCGTATGCGGACCTCGTGGGGCTTTCCGGACCCACCGGAGCTACCGATCAGCGAGAAGCTGAAGGCCCGCTATCGGGGGGTCCGGGTGTCGTTCGGCTATCCGGCGTGTCCGAATCTTGCCGATCAGGCCACCCTGTTCAGACTGCTGGAGCCGGAGACGTTCGGGCTGACCTTGACCGAAGGATTCATGATGGATCCGGAGGCGTCGGTCTCGGGACTCGTGTTCCATCATCCTGCCGCGAAGTACTTCAAGGCCGACTGAGGCGAGGATCTTTCGAGGCGCCGCGGGCCCGAGCCGGGGTTGCGGCTCGGGCCCGGGCGAGGCGACGAGGGATCCGGACTAGAATTCGATCTCGAGCCGCACCGTCGGCATGCCGAGCGAACGCTCCTGGTCCTTGACCCTGAGCAAATGCCCGTGCGCATCCAGGTAGTAGGCGTCCCAGTCGCGGTTCACCCGCTGGCGCTGACCGGCCTGGTCTATCGCGAAGGGCAGCCGGAACGTTCCAGTGAACTTGAAGGTGGCCTCGGAGTAGCCGTCGATGGTACCTACGCCGTCCGTGATGAGGCCAAGCGGCGCCTGGCCACTTAGCGAAAGCGAGAGGTCGGCTTTGCCGGAAAAGGTCCCGGTTATGATCACAAATTCGGGAGCGTCGACCAGATTGTCGCCCTGGACCACTACCGCGTACGTGCCGCCCAGGGTGCCCTTACCGGTCGCCAGGCTGAGGTCGTCGGCGCCGCTCGCGTTGACCGTGCACCGCTTGGCCTCGGGAACGATCAGTCGGACATAGTCCGGACAGAGGGGCGTACCGATCTTCGCCCAGCCGGACAGCTGAGCGACCGCGCTGCGCCGGGCCGCCGTGGCGACGCCGGTCACGAAGTTGCCGGCTGCGTCCTTCAGATACATGTCCTCGGTCACCTCGTACAGCACCGCATCCGGGCCTCCAGCCAGCGCCGGCAAGGGCCCGACCATCAGCGCGAATAGCAGGAACATCAGCCCTAGCAGGCTCCATGTCACTGCGCTCTTCCAACAGATGCTGGTCATCGCTCTATCTCCTCGTCGCCGTATTCAAAAGGGTTGAACAGCTACAGCCAACCGGAGTAAATGCAATGAAAGGACCAACGGAATTTGGCTCGTAAGATACTGATTACACTGACTTCTGGCAGCGTTCTTTCCGGAGTTTTATATCCGTAAGCGATTGATTTATTGTCGTTTTTCGTCCGGAATCCGATTCCGACGCGCCTAACGGCCGATATTCTCGATACTTACGATGATTTCGCGGGGCCGGATTTGAGGCGCCTAGAAACTTAACGGCGGGAGAAAACGAACCGGGCTTAGAGCTCGGGCTCCTGCTCGTCGATCGTCGCGCCCGGCTTTGCCGGAAGCTTGACCGTGAACGTCGAGCCCTTGCCGAGCTCGCTCTGGACCTCGATCGAGCCGCCGTGGCTCTCCACGATGCCGAGACTGACGGACAGGCCCAGGCCCGTGCCGCTGACTTCCGGCTTGGTCGTGAAGAACGGTTCGAAGATGCGGTGCATGTGCTCCGGCGCGATGCCGGTTCCGGTATCGATCACCTCGACCTGCACCGTGTCGCCGTTGGCCGATGAGCGGATCGTCAAGGAGCCGCCGCGGTCCTTCATGACATAGACGGCGTTGTTGATGAGGTTGAGGAACACCTGTTTGATGCGCGGAACGTCGACCTCGACCGGAGCGAGCCCGGCCGCGTATTCCTCGCGAAGCGTGATCGACTCCAGCGCGCCCTGGCGTCTTACCATCGCCAGGGTCTGCTCGAGGACGGTGTTGAGGTCGGTGATCTGCGGGATGAACTCGCGCTGGCGGCTGAAGTGCAGCAGATCGCGCACGATGTCGCGCGCGCGCCCCGCCTCTTCCTGGATCAGATCGAGCTCCTCGCGCCACGGCTGGCCCGGGGGCACCTGCTCGGCCAGGTAGGACGCGAAGCCGAGCACGCTCGTCAGCGGGTTGTTGATCTCGTGGGCGATATTCGCGGCCAGCTCGCCGATCGCGGCGAGCTTGGTCGACTGGATCAGCTGGGCCTGCGTCCGCTTGAGCTCTGCCACCTGCTGCTTCTCGGCCTCGTAGAGCCGCGAATTCTCGCTGGCCACCGCGGCCTGCAGCGCGATCGCCTCGGTCAGGCGGAGCTCGTCCTGGGTGAAGCGATGGTGGTCCTTCAGCCAGGCGATCGCGAAGCCGCCGATGCTCTCGCCCTTCCACCGCATCGGCTGGATGAGGACCGATTTATGCGCGATCATCCGCGCGAGCGGATGGTCGAACCGCGAGTCCTCCTGACTGTTGCTGGAATAGACCGGTCCCTCGACGCGCCGCCAATCGCTCACGCGGGGATCGGCCGACTTCAGGCTGACGCTCTCCAGCGCGCCCAGGAGCTCCTTGGGGACGTGATAACCGACGACCGGCACGAATCGGCTGCCGTCCTCGGTCTGGAGCCAGGCGCCGCCCGTGTCGGCGCCGAGCGCGCGCACCATGGCCCGCGTCGTGCGCCGCAAGATCTCGTTCAGCTCGAGGGTGGCACTCGCGTCCTGGCTCACCGCCAGCAAGGTCTCGGTGTGGCGCAGGCGCTCCTGCGTCTCTTCGTGCAGACGCATGACCCCTTCGTACAAGCGCGCGTTCTCGACGGCGATCGCCACCTGGTCGGCGACGATCTTGAGCAGCTGCTCCTCGTCGGCCTTGGCCCCGGGCGGCAACACGTGGCGCGCGATCATCACGCCGAGCGGACGCCCACGCACGGTCAGTGGCAGGCGCCACTCTACTTCCGTCCAATCGTCGGCGGGTGACACACCCGAGCCGGCCAGGACGCTGCGCGGCTGCAGCTCCGAATCGCGGCGCACCGAAACCTGCACGCCCGGCGGCTCGGTGAGCTCGACGCTGAGGCTGGTGCTGCCGATGGCGCGGGCGAGCCCGCCGAGGAGCTTCTCCAGCATGCCGGCAACGCCGAGCTCGGAGGTGATGTCCTCCATCGAGCGGTGCAGATCTTCGAGCTGCGAGGCCCGCCGCACGAAGTGCTGGTTGAGCCGCTTGAGCTCCTCGACCTGGTTGAGCAGGCGATAGACGAGCCGCTGGTTCAGCTCGCGCAGGTACACGCCCTCGTCGTGGCTCTCGACCCGCTCGCGCTTGCCCCCCAGAAACTCGGCGACCTGGCGCGGGAACGCGTCGACGTCGATTGGCTTCTGGATATAACCGTCGCAGCCCGCCACCAGGGTGCGCTGCCGATCGCCCTGCATAGCGTACGCGGTCACCGCGATCACGGGCGTCGACGCGAGATTCGGGAACGATTTCAGGATCGCGACGATCTCGTAGCCGTCGACCCCCGGCAAGTTGATGTCGAGCAGGATGAGCGCGGGCTCCTCGCGGATGGCCGCCTCGATCCCGGCCAGGCCGTCCTCGGCGTCGACGATGAGGTATCCGGCTGCCTCGAGCACCGCCCGGACCAGCATCCGGTTCTCGCGGTTGTCCTCGATGTAGAGGATCTTCACCTTCTGGTCGAGTGGGCGTGGTGCCGGCATTCGGCCCCTTCTCCTCAGATCAACGGCAAGGTGAAGTGGAACGTCGAGCCCTGGTTCTCACGGCTCTCCGCCCAGATGCGGCCGCCGTGGAGCTCGACGAATTTCTTGCTGATCGCCAGGCCGAGGCCCGTGCCTCCGGCGCTGCGGGCGACCGGGTTATCGAGCTGCTGGAACGGCTCGAACAGCCGCGCCAGATCATCCTCGCGGATGCCGATGCCGGTGTCGGCCACACTCAGCCGGACCGCGTCCGGCTCGGCCACGACGCTGACCAAAACCCGGCCCTGTCCGGTGAACTTGATCGCGTTCGACAGGAGGTTGAGCAAGATCTGCTTCACCTTCGTCCGGTCGGCTGACAGCGGCGGCAGCTCGAGCGGCACGTTCTTCTCGATCTTGAGCTGCTTGCCACGGCCCAGCGGCATCGAGGACTCGATGCACTCGTCCACCAGCTCGTGCAGGTCGATCTCCTCGGAGAACATCTCGAGCTTGCCGGCCTCGATGCGCGAGAAGTCGAGGATGCCGTTGATGAGCTGCAAGAGGTGCGCGCCGCTGTTGTGGACCGAGCGGATGTAGGTCTCCTGCCGCTCGGTCAGCTCGCCGTCCAGGCGATTGAGCAGCACTTTCGAGAAGCCGATGATCGAGTTGAGCGGCGTCCGCAGCTCGTGCGACATGCTCGCCAGGAACTGCGACTTGAGGCGGCTGGCCTGCATGAGCTGGGCGTTCGAGTTCGAGAGCTCCTCGTACAGCCGCGCGTTCTCGAGCGAGATCGCGACCTGGTTGGCCAGCACCGCCAGTACCTCGAGCTCTTGATCGTCGAAGATGTCGCCGGAGAGCTTCTCGCCGACCAGCAGGATGCCGGTGAGCTTGCCTTCGATCTTCAGCGGCACGATCAGGGCGGCCTTGATCGAGTCGAGCTCGTTCTCGGCCGTCTCGAAATAGGCCGCGATCTCGGGATTGAGCTTCGCCTCTTCCTTGACCAGCACCCGGCCCTTCCGATTCAGCCACTGCACGATCGGGCTGTCGACGCGGATCGAGGAAATGCCGGCGCCGTCGCCGACGGTGGTGTCCTCGCGGTAGACGACGAACGCGCTGCGCTGCGAGTCGAAGATCATCAGCACGCAGTGGGTCAGCGGAACACCCCGCACGAGCCCGTGCACCAGCGTCTCCATCAGCCGTCCAAAATCGAGAATCGAGCCCATCCGCTTGCTGAGATCCAGCAGCGTCTCGTAGCAGCCGCGACGCCGGCTGAACATCAGCCGCTCGATGCGCTCCTCGAGGCGCTGGCCGATCGGGCTCACCAGCATCGTCAGGAGAAAGCCGAGCGGCAGGATGACCCAGAGCGGATTCATCTGATCCCAGTCGGCGTACGACTCGGCGGTCACCAGGGTCGCGGTGAGCACGCCCCAGAGCAGGAGGTAGATCGCGCCCTTCTTGACCAGCACGTTCACGTCGAAGAGCCGGTAGCGCACGATCGAGGTGCCGAGCATCAGCGCGAAGATCATGTTGGCGGGGATGCCCATCGGATAGACGAGGTCCGCCGCCGGCAGGAACCGCGTGAGGATGAAGCGGGCGAAGTCGATGACGCCGCCGACCAGGCTCACGCCGGTGCCCAGCAGGATCAAGGTCGCGCGGTTGCGGCGGAAACTCGACTCGACGTCCTTGTAGACCCGGATCAGGTGCAGGAGACCGTAGATCAGGAAGAAGTTGAAGTAGAGGAAGAACGGCGTGTAGAGCGGGCCGGTGGCAGGCGCCCAGCCCCAGTAGGTCGACTTCACGCCGCTCATGAACAGCGGCGAGGCGCTCAGGTTGATGATGTTGAAGACGATTGCGAGCGTGTAGGCGACGGCCAACGAGGCCCGATGGCGTGTGGTGCTCTCCAGGAAGATCAGGACGAAGTGATAGTAGAACGCCGGGAGCGCGATGACTCCCGTGTGGATGACGATCTCCCAGAAGAACGCGGTCGGCTCGTCGGGGGAGCGGCGCAACATGAACACGCCGAAATTCCAGACGGCCATGCCGCCGACGAAGTAGGTGAACAGGCGGTTCAGCCGGCTCCCGGAGTTGCGCAGGAGCGTGATCCCCGCCAGGGAGACGTTGAGGATCAGCGCGAGCAGCGGGAGGAAGTTATGTAGCGTCACGCGGGTCCCCCTCGGGACCGTCGAGAGGGAGATACACCCAGTCCTTCTTGCGCTGCTGCTCGATCTCGTGCTCCAGGATGCCGAAGACGAGCATGTCCCAGCACTGACCGTCCTGGTATCCGGCCTTACGCAGGATGCCCTCCTGCCGAAAGCCGTTGCGCCGCAGCGAGTTGGCGCTCAGACGATTGTATTCGTACACTTTGGCCTCGATACGCCGAAGCCCCAGCACGTCGACCCCATAGTACGAGATCAGCTTGCCGGCCTCCACACCAAATCCTCGACGGATCGCTCGCGCGTCGGTCAGCATGACCTCGAGGAACGCATAGCCTTCGAGCATGTGGATGTTGAACAGCCGCGCGATCCCGAGCGGCGTGGCCCACTCCGGCGATGCCTCGATCACGAGCACGATCTGCGTCGAGTCCATCAGGGACGCCTCGTAGAACGAGGCGTCCTTATCGTAGACGTGCTTGTAGCTGTTCAGGAACTCGCTGCCGACCATGCGCTCGAGGAAGGGATCCTCCGCCCACACGGACAGATACTCGAGATCCTCCGGATTCAAGGTCCGCAAGTAGACGCGTGTGCCCCGCGAAACGACGCCACGACGGCGCGCCCTGGCGGCGTCGGGCCGGCGTGACATGGGCGGCATCTCTTCCACGACGATCATTCCCCTGCCGGCTCTGCCGTCTTAATCGAAGTCGACCTCGACGCGCACGGTCGGGTCGCCGAGTGCGCGCTCGTTGGGCAGGACCGGCACCAGCCGGCCGCGGTCGTTCTCGTAGACGGCGATGTGATGCACGGTGAATGGCAGGCGGAACTTCCCGGTGAACGTCGTGGCCGGCGGCAGCGGGAAGCCCTGGAGCACCGACACCGGTGTGAACGCGGTCCCCGGCAGGATCTCGATCGTCCGGCCGTCGGGGTCCATCACCTGGACCTGGCCCGCGAAGGTGCCGTTCATGATCGCGACCTCCTGCGCGTCGGTCAAGTTCGTCGCGTCGCTGTTGACGACGATCCAGAAGCTGCCGCTGATCTGGCCGCTCATCAGCTGCACGTCGATGCGGCTCTCGGCGAGCGCGACGACCCGGCAGCGCGGATCGACCCGCACGTTGATTTGGCCCATCGCGAACACCGCCTTGGCGTAGGCCTGGAGCCCATCCGGGCACAATGGGGAGCCGCGCCTGGCGGAGCCTTCGAGCGACGAGGTGGCGCCCCGGATTCCGTTGCTGAACGCGACGTGCTCCGTCAGCTCGTAGAGCACGGCATCGGGTCGACCGTCGCCGCCATGTGTCGCCTCACTCGTTGCGAGGGCGGGTCCCAGGAGCGACCAGGCCACCACCAGTGCAGCCGAGCTCACGCGGCTTCTCATCAACAGCACCTCGCCGTCACAGGATCCGGGGCGGGCCCCCGGAGTGGTTCGCTAGGCATTCTCCGTCCGCGCCTCACTTGAGGCGGCACCAGGCGAGACGGCTCAGGCCCGACAGAAAGGTTTGGCGCGCCTCGAGGACCTCGAACCCGGCGCGATCGAGAGTCTCATGAAACTGGGCCGCGCTCAGATAGCGATGCTCGCTCTCCCGGAAGAACTCGAAGGTCATGGTCGGCAGGAGCCAGCGCAGCGCGCGGACGGCCGCGCCGAGCCCTTCGGCGGCCCGGACCGCGTGGAAGGTCGTCAGGCCGGCCGGCCGCTCGTAGGTCAGGAAGATCGCATGGCCGCCGGGCTTGAGCGCGCGGCGGCACGCGTCGAGGAGCGCGGTCGGATTGGGGTGCCAGTACAGCGTGTGCATGCTCACCAGCACGTCGAAAGTACCGACGCCCGGCAGCGTGTCGCGCGCGACGTCGAGGTGCTGGAACGTCAGGTTCGTCCCGCGCGGCGAGCTCTTCTCACGCGCGATCTCGACCAGGTGCTTCACGCCGTCGATGCCGACGACCGAGTAGCCCTCCTTGGCCAGCCGGAGGCTCACGTTGCCGATCCCGCACGCCACGTCGAGCACGCGCGTCGCCCGCGGCGTCGTCCCCCCGGGGACCGAGCGCGCCACGAACGCGACGATCTCGTCGAGCATCGCCTCGTACGGCGGGAAGTGCGTCACCACCGCATCGTAGGTGACGCCGTACGTGACGGCGATGATGTGCTCGAGCGCGTCCCGGAAAGGCATACGATCCCCCGCTCTCGCCGTGGGCGTGACCCTCGACGTGTCGGCGAGAGGCTGCGATTGGTGTTGCGCGATTTCTCGGTTCACTTAGCTGTCGGTACTCTTTCGCGCCCACACCAGGAGGCTCGCGTCCCTCACAAACGTTCGTCGCATCTCCAGCACCGAGAAGCCCGAAGACCGCACGCGGGCCGAAAACGTCGCCTCGTCCCAGTAGTGCGGCCCGACCCGCCGCCGCGCCGTCTCGAAGATCGCGTTGGGCAGCACCCACAGAAGCCCGTGAAGCGCCGCGCCGAGACCCGCGTGACGGGCGATGTCGCGCAGGGTCGACCACCGGCCGATTCGCCGGGTGTGATTCACGAAGACCGCGTGACCACCCGGTTTGAGGACCCGGTACGCCTCGCGGAGGAGCCGATCCGGCGCCGGGTGGACGTAGAGCGAATGGATGCTGACGACCTGATCGAATGCGCCGTCACGGAACGTGTTGCCGCGCGTGAGCTCACCGTGGCGGAAGGCCAGATTCGAGAGATGCCGCGCGCGACGCTTTTCCTTCGCGACCTCGACGAGCGCGGCGTAGGCGTCGAGCCCGGTCACCGTGAAGCCGGCCTCGGCGAGCGCGCAGGTGAAGTTACCGGGCCCGCAGGCCAGCTCCAGCACGCGCACGTCCCGTCGCTCCACCCGCGCCGGGACCGCCGCTTCGACCAGGTCACGGACTTCCGCCTGGAGTTGCTGGTAGTAGCTGAAGCGCGGGTAGACGTAGTCGTAGACGACGCCGTAGCCGATCGAGACCAGGCGATCGAGCCATCCGCGCAGCGTGTCGAGCGTCGCCTTCATGGTAGTTCCCGCCACTCCCGCCGTCAGAATCGCGGGCGCACTCGCCGGCACCGCGCGGCCTCCTAGGCTTTGCTCGCGAGGACTTTGTCGACAGCCCCTCGGAGCTCCGACGGCGTGAAGGGCTTTAGCAGGATGTAATCGAAGCCGAGGCGGGTCGCCTCATTGATGATGTCGGGGGTGCCGTGTGCGGTCATCAGCATGCAGGCCATGCTCGGGCGGATCCGGCGTGCCTGCTCGAGCACCTCGAAGCCGTTCATCCCGGGCATCTTGTAGTCGACCACCAGGAGATCGAACGACTCCTTGCGGCAGAGGTCGAGCGCCGTCTCGCCCCGGTTCGCCGCTCGGATCGCGTAGCCCAGGGCCTGCAGCACGTTGACGCACAGGATCACGACAGGGCCCGCGTCGTCGACGACCAGGATCTTCGGCCGGACGGAGTCGGTCAATGGACCTCCAGCAGCGCCGAGATCGGTGAGTCGAGCGCGGGTGACCGGAGATCGAGATGGCGGCTGATCTGCTCCAGGCGCGCCAACGGAATCGTCATGAACGCGTCGGCGGCGGTGGGGTCGAACTGTGTCCCGGCCCCGCGTCCGATCTCCTCCAGCGCCACCGCCAGCGGCCGCTTGCTGCGATAAGGGCGATCGGACGTCATCGCGTCGAACGCGTCGGCAACGGTTACCACGCGCGCGATCAGCGGGATGTCGTCGCCCTTGAGCCCATCCGGATAGCCCTTGCCGTCGTAGCGTTCGTGGTGGTGACGCACCGCCTTGGCCTCGCACGCCAGGAAGCGCAGCGGTTTGAGGATCTTGTCGCCGACCACCGGGTGCGTCCGGATCAGCTCGAACTCTTCCTCGGTGAGCTGACGCGGCTTGCGCAGGATGTTGTCCATGATCACGAGCTTGCCGAGGTCGTGCAGCATTCCGGCGCGGCTCATCATGACCACGTCAGCCGGCGGTACCCCCATCACCGTCGCGAGCTCGCCAGAGTAGAGCGACACCCGCGCCGAGTGGCCCTTCAGGTATGGATCCTTGGACTCCAGCGCGATGACGAAGGACGAGATCGTGTCGATCAGGTTCTTCTCGAGGTTCTCGCGCAGCAAGAGCTTCTGCAGCGCGACCGCGGTGGTCTGCGCGTAGCCGAGCAGAAGCGCCTTCTCATCCGGCAGGAAGCCGCCGTGCTCGGAGGCGCGGCCGATGCAGAGGATGCCCATCGCATCGCCGACGCCCGGCACGAGTGCGGCGAGGGCCTCGAAGCCGTGCTCGCGCTTGGTCAGCACGAGCGTCTCGCGACCGTCGGTCTTCACGACGTCGCCGAACGAGGCGTGCAGGAGCGTCAGGATCTGGCCGACCATCGACGGCTCGCCCTTGCGGCTCGCGTTGAACTGGCCACCCTGGTCGCGGAGCAGCATGAGCGCGCCGTCGCAGCGCAGGCTCTGCATCGTGTACTCGACGACCTTCTCGGCGAAGACGCTCGGCTCGAGACCCTGCAGCGCCACCTCACCGATCCGCGAGATCGCCTCGACGCCGCCCTGGCGCCGCGCGAGCTCTTCGGTGAGCCCCGCTGGATAGTTCACATTGCCGTTGCCCTCCGCGCGGTCGCGCCGGAGACGGCGGATCAGCTCCTTCACCTCGGTGACCGAGAAGGGCTTGGGCAGATAGTCGTACGCGCCGTGGCGCAGACCGAAGACCGCCGAGTTCACCGACGGGACGCCGGTGATCAGCACGACCGGCGTCCCCGGCCGCTTGCCCTTGACGGCGCGCAGCAGATCGAGGCCGCTCAGCCCGGGCATCTTGATGTCGGACACCACGAGGTCAAACGGATCGTCGTTCAGCTGCTCGAGGGCCTGCTCCGCCGTCCCCGCGGTCGTCACCTGACATCCGTTCGAGGAGAACGCCGACGCCAGGAAGCGCAGGACGGACGCGTTGTCGTCCACCAGGAGAACGCGAAGCCGTTCAGCCGAGGCGCCGCCGGTGACCTGGGTCTCGCCGTCCATCGTGGTCGTCAAGAGGACTCCTGTTACTTCGTCGCGCCGAGCTGGCTCAGGAACTCCAGCCACTGACGCGACAGACCGTCCTTCGGGAAGCTCAACGATTCGAGCTCCGGACGGTCGTCGACTTCGAGCCCAACCTTGGTCGCGGCTGGTTGCGTGGCCACCTCGGCGGCCGCCACGGCGGCGACCATCGCGGGAGCCTCGACAGGCGTGCTGCTTTTGCCGGCCTGGGCGAAGAACTGGCGACCGCCGTTGGGCTGCCCAGTGGGCTTCGCCCACACCGGCGGAGCCTGAACGGGAGCCGGAGCCGACGGCACGGGCGCGACCACGGCCGGTGCCGGAGCCGCGACAACCGGCGGCGCCGCGACAATCGGAGCTGGCGCCGCTACGACCGGAGCTGGCGCCGCTATGACCGGAGCGGCTACAACCGGAGCCGGGACAACTGGCGCCTCGACCACGGGGGGCGCGGCAACCGGCGCTGGAGCGTCGACCACTACCGGGGCGGCGACGGCAGGCGCCGCGACCGGCGTGCTGACCGCAGGCGTCGGCTCGACCACCGGCGCAGGCGTGTAACCGTTCGTGTGAGCGCGGGTCGAGGTGCTCTCGATCGCCTCGAGCTGGAGCGGCTCGCCCGGCGTCTCGATCGCGGGCTTCGGCGCAGCCGACACGACGGCAGTCGTCTCGAGCTTCACGCTCTGGAACTCGGGCGCCGCGGGCGTCGGCACGTCAACGACCGAGTTCGACTCGACCGCAAGAGCCGGCGCGCTCGCAGGCTCGACGACGGGAGCGGCCGGCACCACGATGACCGGCGGAGCGGCGGCGACCGGAGCGACCGCGACCGGAACGACGGGCTCGGGCTCGATCATCGCCACGACAGGGCGCTCGACGCGAACCGGCTCTGGCGCGACGATCTTGGGCGCCTCGACCGGCACGGGCGCCGTCGGCTCTTCGCGCGTCTCGGCGCGGGGCGCCCACTGAATCGCCGGCTTGACCGGCTCGGTCTTCACGGGCTCGACCCGCGCCTCGATGGCCGGTTCGACGTGCCGCACAACCGCGGGAGCCGGGACCTCGATCGCTGCTACCGGCGCGGGCGCGCCAGGCGCCTGAGCATCGCTCACCGACTCGACGACCTTGCGAAGGCGCTCGATCAGATCGAAATACACGACCGAAGCGCCGTTGACTTCCAGGTGGCGGAACTCGAAGCAATCGATCTCCAGATAGCTCAGCTGCTTCACCCGCCGCAGGAACGCGTCGGTCATCTTTTCGACGATGAACAGGATCCGGGGCGGCCGGGACGAGGCCTGGGCCATCGGATAGAGGCGCCGGAGCGTATCGGGATACTCCAGGCACCAGGAGTAGGCGTCCATCACCCTGAGCAAGAGCCCGTCGTCGGCGCTGAAGTCGAGCGCGACCAGCACGAGGGAGCCCCTGCCGTCGAGACCAACGAGGTCGATCGCAGCCTGGCCCAGTACCAACCGCGAATCAACGATCTTGAGGCCCGGCTCGACGCCCTCAACGTTCTCGGCGACGAGTCTCTCCAAGCTGCCGATGTCCTTGACTTCCAGCTTCTTGAACGTCGGTCTCATCATTCTCTCCCCTGGCCGTGTAGGTGCGATCCCCGCACCGAGAAGAAGCAATTGGGAGACCAAGGGATCATTCGTCTGTAAGCCTTCATCAAATCAATCTATTTGGGATTTCCGGCCTCGAGCTTCAATGGCTGATTAGTTGCCAAGATTTCACAAGGGCCCGCGGCGTCCATTCCGGAAAGAATTTAATTTCAAGCGGTTGTGATTATCCGGAACGTCGGGTCCGAAGTGGCCCCTAACTCACCAGTGGCGATGGACTGATCGAGACCTCACGCTTCCATCAGCTTCTTGCGAAGCGTCTGGCGCGAGATGCCGAGAATCTTGGCCGCCTTGCTCTTGTTCGATTCCACACGCTGCATGATCTGCGCGATGTACGCGCGCTCGACCTCGGCAAGCGTCCGGGGCTCGTCCGTGGAGGTTTCGGGCACGACCGCCTGGCGGACCTGCGTGGCGAACTGCACCGGAAGGTGCTGGGGCTCGATCAGCTCGGAGCCGCCAAGAATGACCAGCCGCTCGATCAGATTCCGTAGCTCGCGGACGTTCCCCGGCCACTGGTAGCCCATCATGACCCGCTCGGCTTCCGGCGAGAATCCCTTGATCGATTTGTGAAAGCGCGTGTTCGCGTCTATGACGAAATGCCGAGCCAGCGGCATGATGTCGTCGCGGCGCTCGCGGAGCGGGGGAATGTGGATCGGAATCACGTTGAGCCGGTAGAAGAGATCTTCGCGGAACTGCCCTTCCTTCACGCGCGTCTCGAGCGGGCGGTTCGTCGCGGCGATGATCCTGAGATCCACCTTGATGTCGCGGGTGCCGCCGACGCGCCGCAGCACGCGCTCCTGCAGCACCCGCAGGAATTTCGCCTGGCTGTTGAGCGACATCTCGCTGACCTCGTCGAGGAACAAGGTGCCACGGTCGGCCAGTTCCATCAGCCCCTTCTTGGCGGCCTTGGCGTCGGTGAACGCCCCCTTCTCGTGACCGAACAGCTCGCTCTCGAAGAGCGTCTCGGTGATGGCCGCGCAGTTGACTTCCATGAAGGGCGAGTCGCGGCGCGAGCTCTCGTAGTGCAGGCCCCGCGCGACGAGCTCCTTGCCGGTGCCGCTCTCGCCGTGGATCAGGATCGTCGCCGCCTCGCTCCGCGCGAGCTTGCCGATGAGCTCGCGCAGCCGGCGCGTGCCCTCGGAGTCGCCGATCAGCTGGTCGACGCGATACTCCTTCTCCTGAAGCCGATGCAGGCGCTGGATCTCGCGGCGGGCCCGGACCTCCTCGAGCGAGCGGGCGACCGCGAGCTTGAGCTTGTCCAGGTGCTCGAAGGGCTTTTCGAGATAGTCGGTGGCGCCGGCCTTCATCGCCTCGACCGCGCTCTGGATCTGGCCGAAGCCGGTGATGATGATCACGGCGGTCTCTGGATGGCGGCCCTTGAGGGCTCGCAGCACGTCGATGCCATCCATGTCGGGCAGACGAAGGTCGAGGAGAACCAGGTCGGGGCTCACGTCGTCCGCGGTCTGGAGCCCCTCTTTGCCGGTACCGACCCCGTGCACTTCGATCTGGTCCCCGGCCAACACCCGCGCGCAGAGCGTGCGGATGTTCCGCTCGTCGTCGACGACCAGGATATTGTCCATAGTCATAAAATAGCGGAACTACAGCGGCCTTCGTCCAATTTCTTACCACCGGCGATGCTCCCATCGGCGGTGGTGACGCGCTGCCGATGCCCCTACCTGAAGGACAGCTTCAACGGGCGCGACGCCGAAACTTTTCCGGATAATCCCCGACCAGCGCGATCAGTGATGACACGTCACGCACTCGAGGGGTGCCTTGGCGCCGTGCGTGGCGTTCTGCTCGCGGTGGCACTCCACGCACCACCCCATCGTCAGCGGGCGCGGCGGCGGTCGAAACCCGACGAGGCGCAGTAGATCGTCGCCGAGCGCCGGCCCCGTGTCCGCCCCGACAACTCGCATGCGCTGGATCGGGCCGTGACAGGTCTGACATTCCAGGCCGAAGCGCACGTGCGGACGGTGGGGAAAGAAGGTGAACTCCGGAACTTTGAAGATCCGCACCCACGGGATCGGCTGACCACGCCGCGCGTAGTCGTGGATCTTCGCGATCTCCGGGTTGTCCTGCGCGCCGATGATCTTGTGGCAGCCCAGGCAGCGCTCCACCGACGGAATGCCGGCGTAATCCGAGCGGCGGGCATCGGCGTGGCAGTACTGACACGGGATCTGGAACGAACCCGCGTGGATCACGTGGTTGAACAGGATCGGCTGCCGCGGCGCACGGCGGGGCGACACGAGCGGCTTGGCCATCTCGGCGCGAAACGCCGGTGACGCGATCGAGCGCAGGTAAGCGATCACCTGGCGCGTCTCGGCGTCACCGAGGTACGCCGAGAACGGCGGCATCCCGGGCGAGAGGCCTTCCGCCGGCCCACCGCGCATGATCACGTCGAACAGGAACTCGTCGGGCAGCCCATTCATCAGGCGCCCGTCGGTCAGGTCGGCGGGCTTGGTCGCGAACGCGGCGGCCGACGCGCCATCGCCGCGCCCCGTCTCCCCGTGGCAGGTCGAGCAGTAGCGCACGTACTGATCGCGCCCTGCCTTGACGGCGTCGGCGTCGGCCGCGCTGGCGCGAGCCGGACGGCCCGCGGGCGTCGATGCGGCCCAGATGACCGAGCCCATCAGGGTCGCGGCGACGAATCCGAGGAGGATGAAGCGCCCCCTCACGTTACTCCTTGATCAGCTGCTCCCGGCGACGGAGGTAGCCGTGTCGAACGGCGCTGTAGAGGTCGACCACGCTCTCCTCGAATCCCTGGAACAGTTCGAGGTTGAGGGCGCGGTCGTTGACGATTTCTCCGAGCCGCAGACTGACGCCGGTCCACAGGAACGGAATGAAGTACGAGAGCGGATTCATGAAGCTGTCGACGCCCCGGCCGATCCCATCGCGAACCGTCATGGGCTCCATGAACGGCACGATGAGGTACGGACCCGGGCTCACGCCCCAGACGCCGAGCGTCTGCCCGAAGTCCTCACGGCTCTTCTCGATTCCCCAATACTTGGCCGCGTCGAACAGTCCGCCGATGCCGGCCGTGCTGTTGATCAGGAAGCGGGAGAGCTCGCGAGTCGCCCCGCCGAACTTGCCTTGGAGCAGGCTGTTGACGAAGCGCGGGACGAACGAGATGTTGTCGAAGCCGTTTCCGATCATGACCTGGAACGGTTCGGGCACGAGGAAGCTGTAGGCTTTGGCCACCGGCTTGAGCACGAAGCGATCGGCCTGTCGGTTGAACTCGAACACCTTCTCGTTGAAGCGCTCCCACGGATCGCTGTCCTCGTCGTCGCCGGGAAACACCTCGGTCGGCGGGGTGGGCGGCGTCGGCGGCGTGAGCGGCGTCTGCGCGACCTGGACCCCGCCGGTGTCGCTCTCCGCGCCGTCGGTGGCGGCCTGGACCGCGGCCGGCTCCGACGGCACGACCGGCGCTTCGGTCGTCTCGGCCGCACGTTCCATGTCGGCGCCGCCGGCCACGCGCTCAGGCGTCCCCGAAGGCTGGTCCGCGTTGGGGACCACGGCGGGATTGAGAGCCGCCGGCGGAGCGACCGCGCGGAGCGTCTCCGGCTTGACCGTGCTCGAAATACCACCGCATCCGCCGAGCGCAACAACCGCGATCGCCACGGTCGCGACGGCCGCGGCGCGGCCGAGACGGCCGCTCAGGACTCGAGCCAAGACGACGAACCCCTCCCCTCGGATGCGCTGGCTGCGGGCGACATCGCTATGCTCGCGAGCCACGTCAGTTATAGCTGAATCCGGACGTTCGTTCGACAGAAATCGCGGCCGCCCACCGCTAAAAACGCAGAGACTTGTTGTGTCGACGGGCCTCCTGGCGTATGGTGGTCGAGCCCCCTGGTGAGTGACCGCGACGGCAGTCGCGTTGAGGAGATGCCGTGAGTCGAAGCCGAGCTCGTGAGTTCTGGTGTGGTGTTGTGTCCGAGAGCGTTCAGATCCGGCTGCGCCGACCCGGCGGATTTGGACGACCGCAGGGCTATTTCGTTCAGTGCAACCAGACCGATTGTCAGTACGTCGAGGAGAACAAGCCTCCCTGCCCGCTGAACGCAGCGATGTTCGCTGACGAGATCAAGGCCGCCGAGGAAGCGCGCGCGCAACGAACCGAGTAATCCTCAGCGCGGTCGCAGGACCACTGTCGTCACCTTCTCCAGATACTGCTTGGCCACGCGGAGCGCGTCCGCGGCGGTGACGGCTTCGACAGCCTTCCTGTAGCGATCCGGATAGTCCTGCCCCACGCCTTCGTTCTCGTAGAACGCGTCGTACCAGGCCAAGCGCTCGTTCGTCCGACGATCCATCGTGTAGCGGCCGAGTAGATAGCCCTTCGCCCGCCGGAGCTCCTCGTCACCGACCGCCTCCGTGCGAATGCGCTCGATCTCTCGACGGAGCGCCTCTTCGGCTCTGGTCGCGTTCTCCGGCGCGGTCCCCAGGTAGAGAATGAGCGCGCCCGGGTCGCGCACGGGGTCGTAGTAGGAAGCCGCGGTGTAGGCGAGACCGCGCTTGTCGCGCAGCTCGACGAACAGGCGCCCGGCCATCCCTCCCCCGAGAATCGTCGACAGGACCTTGACCGCCGCGTGATCGGGCTGATCCAGTGACGGCGCAAGCCCGCCGGCGAGGATCTGCGCCTGTTGCGCGGGCTGCTCGATGACCCGACGCGCCCCCGCGTTGGCCGGCGCCGGCCGGGCCGTCTCAGTGACCTGGCCGCCGGGGGGAAGCTCGCCGAAGAGACGGCGAGCCTCGGCGAGCACTTCGCCGGCCGAGACCTGTCCGCTCACCGCCAGAGTCATCTGCTCAGGGCGGTAGAAGCGGCGATACCATCCGATCAGCGCGGCGTGATCCACGCGCCGGAGCGACTCCGGCGTGCCCAGCACCTGCTGCGAGTACGGGTGGGGACCATAGAGCGCGGCGAAGAACTCGTCGAAGGCGCGCGACGTAGCGTTGTCGCGCCGCTTCTGGATCCGCCCGGTGATCCAGTCGCGCTCGCCGTCGAGCTCGCCCGGCGCAAGCTTCGGTGTCAGTGCGAGCTCGGCGGTGAACCCGAGCAGCTCGCGCCAGAAACGCGAGAGCGCGGAGGCGCGGATCTCGGAATAGTCGACTTCGCCCGATGCGCTGATCTTGCCGCCGAGGGCCGCGATCGCCTCGGCCAGCTCGGCGCCCGACCGCTTGGTGGTGCCGCGCACCATGACCGCGTGGACGAAATTCGAGATACCGTTGTTCGCCGGCGTCTCCCACCACGTGCCCATCCGGACGAGGAGCGAGACCGCGACGACCGGCGCCACTGGGTTCTCGCGCACGATCACGGTGAGCCCGTTGTCGAGCCGCTCGCGCCGTGTCTGGGCCGCGGCGGCCGTGGGCGCGAGCAGGAGCCCCAGCGCCAGTATCACGAGCGCCGCGCGTCTCATCGCGTGGCACCCGCCGGGACGAATCGGACCCGTGCGTAGTTGTCGTCGCCGAAGTATTTCCGGGCGACCGCCTGGATCTGCTCCGCCGTGATCCCGCGAAGCCGCGTGAGGTACGCGAGCTCGTTCTCGAGCGTCCAGGTGGTCTCCGCCTGCCCGTAGGTTTTCGCGAGCCCCTCGGCGGTCTCGATGTCGAAGGCATAGCTCGATTCCGCAGTGATGACCGCGCGCCGGCGCTCGGCTTCGGTCACGCCCTCCGTGCGGACTCTGCGGATCACGTCGAGGATCGCCGCCTCCGCGCGATCGAGATTCCCGGACTCCAGCCGCGCCGTCACGGTTACGAGGCCGGCCTGCTGGAAGGCGCCGTAGCCCGCGTCGATGTTCGCGACCAGCCGGAGCTGCTCGCGCACGACCTGGTTGAGCCGCGAGCTCGGCGAGTCGCCGAGGATGTAGGTCAAGAGATCGACCGCGTAGATGTCCTCGCTGCCGGTCGGCGCCGTCTTCCACGCCAGGCCGAGGTACGCCTGCTGCTCGGCCCGGGACACGTCGACCCGGCGGCTGCGGTCGAGCGTCGGCACCGGCGGCGTCGCACGCGGCGGCGGTGTTGCGGGCGCGATGCGCCCGAACGTCGCGTCGACGATCGGCCGCACACGCGCCGGGTCCACCGCGCCCACGACCACCAGCACCATGTCCTTCGGCACGAAGTGCTTTCGATAGAAGTCCACGAGTGCCGGTCGCGTCAGCTGCTGGATGAACTCCCGCTGGCCGAGGAGCGGCCGCCCGTAGGGATGCGGCGTATAGCTGACTTCGTAGAGCCGCCGGAGCAGGAATTTCTCTGGATCGTCCTCGATCAGGTTCATCTCTTCGAAGACGACCTTTTTCTCGTTGTCGATCTCGTCGGGCGGGAAGCTCGCGTGGGTCGCCAGATCGGCCAGGAGCTCGACGCCGGCGCGCAGGTGCTCGACCGGCACGACGAAGTCGTAGTGCGTCGTGTCGTACGAGGTAAAGGCATTGCTCGCCCCGCCGAAACCCTCGATCATCGTGTCGATCGAGCCGGGCGGGCGCGTCGGCGTGCCCTTGAACAGCATGTGCTCGATGTAGTGCGCCAGGCCGAGCTCGTTGGCCGCTTCGTCGCGGCCGCCCATCCGCATCCAGAGCTGGAGCGCCACGACGTCGCTCGCGCGATGCTCCTGCACGATCAGGACGACGCCGTTCCCCAGCACCTCGCGCGTCGGCTTGGCCAGCGCGACCGTGCGCGATCCGCCCGTCGAGGCGCACCCGGCGAGCCACAGCAGGGCCAGGATGGCGGCGGCCGGCGCGCGGCGTCGGCGCATTAGCGCGCCCCGTTCAGGACGTAGTCGAAGAGATCGAAGTTGCGCAGATCGCCGGCGGCGGCCAGCCGCCGCGCGTACGCCTCGTCGAGGGGCCGGTTGATGACGAAGGGCACCGTCTGCTCCGACACCCCGCCGTGCGAGCGCAGCGGCTCCTCGAGCAGCGAGAGATCGTGCTCCTCGGGCGACTTGCCGAGCACGGTGTGCGTCTGGCCGATCACGATCAGGTCGCCGACCCGGTCGCGCGGGAGCTCGAAGCGCGCGCAGCCCGCGTCGTTGTCGTAGACCTCGGCGATGCCCGGCGTCGCGGCCAGCGGCGCCGCGACGTCCTTGGCCCGGCTCGCGTCGTCGAGATAGATGGTGGCGAACGAGCCGAGCGCGCCGTGGTGGACGACGTAGGGATCGGTGATCGGCAAGATCACGCGTGCGCGGCCGGTTCCGACGAGCCGATCGAGCAGTGGTCGCAGGTAGACCACGTTCGGCGCCCCGTCGGGCTTCGACTTGGCGTTCATCCCGTGATCGGCGGTGATCCCGAGCACTGCGCCGGCGCGGTCGAAGGCGTCGAAGTACCGGTCGAGCATCGCGTAGAACGCCGTCGCCGCCGGCGCGCCGGGCGCGTGCTTGTGCTGGACGTAGTCGGTCAGCGACAGGTACATGACGTCGGGCCGCTCGCGCTCGAGCAGCTCGAGTCCCGCCGCCAACACGTATTCGGAGAGCTCCGCGCTGTAGACCGACGGCACGGGCATGGCCACCAGCTCCGTGGCGCGCTCGATGCCGTGCTCGGCCTTGGTCGTCTGATCGGCTTTCTCCGACGAGAAGCAGATGCCGTCCATGCCGTGACCGAGCAGGCGCCGAAGCTTGTCCTTGGCGGTGACCACCGCCACTCGAGCCCCCGCGCGGGAGAGCACCGCCAGCAGCGTCTCGCAGCGCAGGAACTTCGGGTCGTTCATCATCACTTCCTGACCGGTAGCCGGATCGTAGAAGTAATTGCCCGAGATTCCGTGCACCGCCGGCGACGCGCCGGTGACGATCGACAGGTTGTTGGGATTCGTGAAGCTCGGCACGACGGACCGCGCCACGCGATACACGCCCTGGCGGCGGAAGCGCGCGATGGCGGGCGTCGTCTGGTCGGCGAGCCCTCGCTCGAAGTACTCGGGCTCCGACCCGTCGATGCACACGACGACAGCCGGTCGATCGGGAGCGCGATACTGGCGGCCGTTGACAGCGACGGTGGTAGCGTTCATGGTTCCACAGATACTACGGCGGCGCGTCCGCTCATGAAAGTGGGTTTTCGGCGCGCGAGCCGAGCGTGGGCGCCGGCGACACGCGACCGCGGCGCCGGCGCAGCGCGCGGCGTCCCCAGTCCCAGACCCGCACCCCGAGCAGCAGGGCGAGCGCGGCCGCGTACCAGTACGGGTCCCGGACGCCGACCTTCGCGAGCCACAGGTAGTGGACGACCGCGCACACCGCGGCGACGTACGCGAGGCGATGCAGGCGCGTCCAGTTCCGCGCGCCAAGCCGCCGGATCATGCCGGTCGTCGACGTCGCCGCGAGCGGGATGAGCGAGAGCAGCGCCAGCATGCCCATCGTGATGTACGGGCGCTTGACGATGTCGGCCCACATGCGCGGCCAGTCGAAGAAGAAGTCGAGCACGCTCCAGACCGCGAAGTGCAGGCAGACGTAGAAGAACGCGAAGAGCCCGAGCAGCCGCCGCAGGGTGATCGGCCACGAGAGTCCGAACACGACGCGCAGCGGCGTCATCGCGAGCGACGCGAGCAAGATCCGGAGCGTCCAGTCGCCGAGCGTGTTGGTGAGGAAGCTGATCGGGTTGGCGCCGAGGTCGTCGGTCCACGTCCGATAGGCCAGGAACGCCAGCGGCGCCAGGCAGACGCCCCACACCGACACCTTGAGCGCGATGCGCGCTGGACGGGTCACCGGCGATTCGCCGCCACTAGAAGTTCTTCTTCAGGTCCATCCCGGAGTAGAGCGACGCGACCTGATCGGCGTAGCCGTTGAACGGAAGCGTCGGCCGCCGCCGGAACTCGCCGATGCGGCGCTCGTCGGCCTGACTCCAGCGCGGGTGGCTGACGGCCGGATTGACGTTCGAGTAGAAGCCGTACTCCGAGGGCGCGGCCTTCTCCCAGGCGGTCTTGGGCTGCTCCCCGACCAGGCGGATGCGTACGATCGACTTGGCGCTCTTGAAGCCGTATTTCCAGGGCACCACGATCCGCACGGGCGCGCCGTTCTGGTTGGGCAGCACCTTGCCGTACATCCCGACGGTCAGGAGCGTGAGCGGATGCATCGCCTCGTCGAGCCGGAGACCTTCGACGTACGGCCAGTCGAGCGACGAGAAGCCGAAGAATCCTGGCTTCTGGGTCGGGAACTGAGCAGGATCCATCAGGGTCGTGAACTCGACGAACTTCGCCTGACTGGTCGGCTCGACGCGCTTCAGCAGGGACGCGAGCGGAAAGCCGATCCACGGGATGATCATCGACCACGCCTCCACGCAGCGCAGCGGGTACACCCGCTCCTCCAGCGGGAACAGCTTGATCAGCTCGTCGATGTCGAAGGTCTTCGGCTTGTGCGCGAACCCGTCGACCTGCACCGTCCACGGGCGCGGGCGCAAGGTGTGGCCGAGCCGGGACGGATCGTCCTTGTTCACGCCGAACTCGTAGAAGTTGTTGTAGGTGGTCGCCGCCTCGTATTTGGTCGGCGTGTCGTTCACGCTGAGCTGGCCGTTGCGCGTCGCGGACAGCGGCTGCAGCGGGGGCGCCGCGGGCGCGGCCGCTGAGGCCGGCGTCGCGACGAGCGCCACCGCCGCTCCGGCGATCAGCTCGCGGCGGCTCAGGTAGAGCTTCGGGTCGGTGATCTCGCGCGCGGCGAACCGCGGTTTGCGTCGAATCAGCATGGCGTCTCCTTCGATTCCTGGCCTGACAGCATCTCACACGGCCGCGAACTTGTACCCGTGGCCATGAATGGTCAGGATCCACACGGGGTGGTCGGCATCGGTCTCGAACTTCTTGCGCAGCCGGAGCACGTGCGTGTCGACGGTGCGCGTCGTGGGGAACCGCTCGTAGCCCCAGACCTCGTCGAGCAATCGCTCGCGGGTGACGACCTCGCCGCGATGGGCGATCAGGAACACCAGCAGGTCGAACTCCTTGCGCGTCAGTCGCACCTCGCGGCCGGCCTTCACGACCTGCCGGGTACGGGGCCGCACTCGCACGTCGCCGAACGCGAACTCCTCGAACCGCTCGCGCGGGCCCGGACGGCGCAGCACGGCGCGGACGCGCGCCAGCAGCTCGCGCAGCGAGAACGGCTTGGTGACGTAGTCGTCGGCGCCGAGCTCGAGCCCTCGGACCCGATCGACCTCCTCGCCCCGCGCGGTGAGCATGATGACCGGCACGTCGATGCCCTTGTCGCGGAGGGCGCGGCAGACCTCCCACCCGCTCATCCGCGGCATCATGACGTCGAGCAGGATTAGATCCGGCGTGCCGCGGAGAGCCAGCGTGACCGCCTCCTCGCCGTTCGCGGCCGACGCCGTCTGGTAGCCTTCGAATCGGAGATTGTCCTCGAGGCCGCGCACGATCTCCGGCTCATCGTCGACAATCAGGATCTTGGCCATCACGACCGCTCCAGCGGCAGGCGCAGGGCGAAGCGGCTGCCCCGGCCCGGCGCGCTCTCGACCGTCACGTCGCCGCCGTGCGCCTCGGCGATGTGTCGCACGAGCGCCAGGCCCACGCCGCTGCCGCGTCGTCCCTGCGTGTCGCTCCGGCCGACGCGATAGAACTTCTCGAAGATCCTGGCTTGCTCTTCGGGTGCGATGCCCAGTCCGCGATCGGTCACGGCGATGACGAGCCGTTCGTCGGCGACGCGGACGTCCACCGCCAGCAGGCGTTCGTCGGCCGAGTACTTGATCGCGTTGTCGATCAGGTTGGCGAGCGCCTGGCCGACGGCGTCGGCGTCCAGCGCCACGTCGGGAAGATCCGGCGCCACGCTCACCTCGACCTTGAAGCCTTGCTGTGCCAGCGGGTACGCGAAGGCCTCCAGGGTGCCGCGCACGAGCGGCTCGATCGGCGTCGGCGCCGTCTCGTAGGTCTGCCGGCCGCCTTCGATCCGCGAGAAATCGAGGACGTTGTCGATCAGGCGCGTGAGCCGCTCGCCCTCGCGCGTGATGACCCGATAGTATTCCTGGCGCCGGGCTTCGTCCGTCACGCGTCCCATCTCGAGCGTCTCCCCGAACATCCGGATCACGGAGAGCGGGGTCTTCAGATCGTGAGACACGTTGGCCACGAAGTCGGATTTGAGCCGGGCCATTTCCGTCTCCCGGCGCATCAGCCGCCACGTCGCGACGATGCCCGCCACGATCACGGCCACGAGCACGCCGAGGGCGGCGGTGAAGAACATCGCCTGACGGCGAACGGCCTGGCGGGGCGACGCCCCGGGGGTCTGATAGACCGCCAGCCGCCAGTCGGGCAGCACGTCCCGGAACTGTACGGACAGGAGGCTCGGCGCGTTGCCGATCGGCGCGCGGCTGTAGACGGTGCGGCCGTCGCGATCCAGCACCGCGAGGATCGTCGGCGACTCGAGGGTGCCCAGCGCGGTCTCGAGGATCTCGCGGCGCAACGTCTCCGCGTCGCGCGCGAAGGCGGCCAGCACCGGTTCACCGTTCTTTTGCGTGAGGAGCGCGAGCGAAATCTGGTCCTCCTGGATCACGACACGCCGCCCGCTTCGCTCGAGCTTGGCCTGCTCGCGCTCGGTCACCAGGGGTCCGAAGACCGCCGCGTCACCGTCCCGCCACGCGCGCGGATAGACGAGCTCGCCCCGCCGACCGACCAGGTAGAGCCGGCGCACCAGCGGCGACTCGGCCAGCAGCGCGTCGACCGCGCGCCCCGGCGACGCCTCGGTCCGCAGCACCGCCTGCAAGCGATCGAGGAACCCGTCCTCGGCGCGGCGCAAGGTCATCTCCACCTTCTCCGCGGCCATGGTCGCCATGTCGCGCGCCTGCTCGCGATACAGGAGCTCGGACGAGCTCTCCCACTGACGGATCGAGACGTAGCCGATGACCGCGACGATCGCGGCCGGCGCCACGATCGCCAGGAGCGCGAGCGCCGAGAAGCGCGCGGACGGCGACAACACCCTGGCGCTAGCCTCCTTCCGCGAGCAGCCGCCGGATCATCGCGTCGGTCGCGTCGTACTCGCCCTCACCGATGTGCCGATAGCGGACGACGCCCTTGCGATCGATCAGGATCGTCGTCGGCCAGGCCCAGACGCCCCACCGCTTCCAGATCGCCTGATCGTTGTCTTGCACGACCGGGTACCGGACACCGAGCGTCTTCGTGGCGCCCACGACCTTGTCGTACGGCTTCTCCCAGAAGAATTCGGGCGTGTGCACACCGACGATCGTGAAGCCGTCCTTCTCGTAGCGGTCGTACCAGCCCCGCAACTGCGGGATCACATTCTTGCAGTTGATTCAGCCGTAGGTCCAGAACTCGACCAGCACGACGCGCCCCCGAAGCCCCGGCGTGGTCAACGGCTCGCTGTTGATCCAGCGCGCTCCGGCCACCTCGGGCGCCGCGGCGCCGAGGCGCGGGCCCTGGGCGAAGGCCGAGCCGAGCGCGAGCCATGACGCGGCCAGCGCGATGACGGCGAACGGCCCGACCCGCCGCACGGCTACTGCTTCTTCTCCATCGTCGCGCCACCCTGCATCATCTTATCGTCCTTCTTCATGTCGCCCTTCACGTCTCCCGGCATCTCGCCCTTCTTGTCACCCTTCGTCATCGAGTCGCCGGACTTCATCTTGTCGCTGGTCATCTTGTCGTCCATCTTCATCTTGTCGTCTTTCTTCATGGTGTCCTGGGCGACCGACACCCCTGCAGCGAGTCCGAATACGACACCGGCCATCCCGATCACGACCGCCCGCGCCAGCTTGGTCTGCATGTGCCCCTCCGTCGAAGAGTGGAATCGACCTACTGACGGAAGTATGGGCGGCGCCGCAGCGCGAATCGTCACAACCGTGTCAAATCTTTGGATGCGCCTCGCACCGCCGCCGGGCCGGTGCGGGCGTCGGGCGAGCGAGCTAGACGACCTCGTCCTGGCGGGCGGTCGTCTCGCCGAATCGGCCCATCGCGAACGGCGGCAGGCCGCGATAGACCTCGTCCAGTCGGCGATTGATCTCGCGGTTCGCCAGCGCGAAGAGACTCCGGCCCTGACGATCGCCCTCGACCAGGAACGGCCCGAGCTTCTCGACTTCGAGCACCCAGAGCGCCTGCGCGATGCCGAGGTCGAGCCAGTGCACGTCGAGGACACGCTTGATGCAGCGCCCGTACGCGGCGCCCAGACCGTAGCCGACGGTCGTGAGGTAGACGGCTCCGTGAGGCACGAACCACTCGCGGTACGCGAGCTCGGTGAGCCCGGCCTTGCCGACGATCATCCGCGCGCCCGAGCGCTCGAACCAGCGGCTCATCGACTTGCCGAAGCGAAAGCTCGCTGTCGCCGTGACGGCTTCGACCGCGTAGGTGCCGTCGGGGCGCACCGTCGCCGCGGGCGAGCAATGGAAGTTCACGTTGGTCAGCGCGCGAACCGCGGGGGGCAAATCGACGCCCTCGTCGACGACACGGCGATAGACGCCCTCGCGCGCCGTGTAGAGCACGCCGTCGAGATACACGACGTCGCCGAGCTTCAGCCGCGCCATGTCCGCGTCGGCGACCGGCGTCGTCAGCCGCACCTCGTCCATCCGGACGTCGTCCAGCCGCTCGATCATCGTGCCCGTGAGCTCGGCGCAGTCGAGGGTGGGCTGATGCAGGCGCGTGCCGGCTTCACTCGATTCCCTCGCGGCGGTAGTAGTCGGTGAACCACATCGGGTCGGCGCGAAACTCGACGCGCCCGTCGGGATGAACGCGCGCCGTCGCCCGGCGCGAGGACAGGCAGAAGCTGTGAATGCCGACCGGCATGCCGCCGGTGTGCGAGTACGCGACCTCGACGTGCGTAGCGACCACGAGCGAGGTGCCCGCGAATCCCATCGCGCCGATCCCGATGTAGTTACCGAGTCGGGTCAGCTCGTCCTCGAGCCCGGCGATCGCGGGATCGGGATTGCGACTGCCGACGGCGCGCAGGCACGCCGCTTCCTTGCCCAGGCGCACGCACGTGTCTTTCGAGCCGCCGATGCCGACGCCCATGATCGCCGGCTGGCACGCGAGCCCGCGCTTGCCGAACTGCACGAGCGTGTCGATGAAGAACCGCTTGATGCCGGCGATGCCGTCCGCGGGAAACAGCATCCGGTAGTCGCTGCCGAAGAGCCCGCCCTTGTGCACGGTCGTGATGTCGATCCAGTCTCTGCCGGGCTCGAAGGCGTAGGTGACCTCGGGCGCGTGGATGCCGACGTTGTTGTCGTGGTCGACGCGCGTCAGCGGGTGGACGCGGTTGGGCCGGAGCGGAATCGACACGGTCGCGTCGGCCGTCGCCCGGCGCAGCGCGCGCTCGAGCGCCACGAAGCCGCCTTCGATCGACGCCTCGTTGCCGACCCGGACGTAGTAGCGCGGCAACCCGGTGTCGGCGCACATGGGCCGGCGCTCTTCTGTGGCGATGTCCCAGTTGCGATCCATCTCGGTCAGCACGAAGTGCGCGATCCGGTTCTGCTCGCGGTCGCGCGCCTGCCTGACGCCCTCGCGATAGTCGGCGGGGATGTCGATGGCCGCCCGCGCCATCAGCTCGCGCGCGGTGTCCTCGATGAGCTTGATCGAGACCGGTCTGGCCATAACCGCCTGTGGCTAGCTTATTACACTGACGAGCCTCACGGAGGACTGAACGCCTGCGTGATGAACTCGGAGAACCGCGACTCGAGCTCGGCGGCGACCGCGTCGGCGACCTCGGCGGCGCTGCCCGCGCGCTCCTGCGTCTCGCCGCGCGACCAGAGGTCCAGATACGCGTCCTGGTCCTGGAGCCCCAGGCGCATCGCGACCGAGTCGATGAGCTGCTGGAACCGGTCGCTCAGCTGCCGCGTGACGGTCTCGGTGGCGTCGCTCGCCTCGACCATCGCCGGCACGTTCTTCCAGGCGATGATCTGATAGCTCGCCATCGGGCGGCGCGCGCCGGGACTACGCCCCGCCCATGAACTGCGCGAGCAGGGTGATCCGATCGCCCGGGCGCAGCGGCGAATCGAGATCGTGCTCGATACCGAGGACCGCGTCGTTGACGAGAACCTCGATGTGCTCGCCGAGCTCCTTGCCGTGCCACAGGGCGCGATGAAGCTCCGGGAATCGCGCGGAGAGCCCGGCGAGGACGCTGCGCACCGTCGCGCCCTGGGTCAACGGCTCGTCGAGCACGCGGCGGCCCGAGCCGTCGCCGCCCACGAACTTGGTGACCCACGACGCGATCTCCACCGGCAAGGTTCCGGTCGTCACGTATCGAAATCTAGCAGATTGAGGGGAAGGGTCAAACGAGCGCGCCGGAGCGCGCTATCCGGAGCGGCGAGCGCCCTGCGACGGCGACTCGTTGAGGAACTCGTCGCGCTTGGTCTTGAGCCGGCGCACGAGCTCCTCGTACGAGCTCGATCGGACGATCCGGTCGAACTGCGAGCGGTAGTTAGCCACGAGGCTCACGTTCTCGATGAGGACGTCGTAGATCAGCCAGCGGTCGCCCTTGAGGTTCATTCGCGATTCGACGGCGACCTCGGTGCCGGTCCGCGTCATGATGCGCGCGCGCACCGACGCCAGCTTGCCGTCGATCGACTCCCCGACATATTTGATCCGCTCGCCGCCGTACTCGTCCATGCGCGCGATGTAGGTGCGCTCCAGGAGATCGGCGAAGAGCTGCGTGAACTCCTCGCGCTCGGCCGGCGTGCGGGCCTGCCAGTGACGCGCGAGGACACGCTGCGCGGTCTCGGCCACGTCGAACGCCTCGTGGGCGATCTTCCGCACGGCCGCCCGGCGGTCCTGCCGCGCCATCGCCGGATCGTCGAGGACCTTGACGACCTGGTCGGTGTACTCGCGCAGCTGATCGGTGGGGCCGGCCCACGCGGGAGCGGCCGTCAGCACAACCAGGGCAACCGCCGCCGTCGTCAAAATCTTCCCCATTCCCGCAGTATACGGCTCTCCCGGGGCCACGCGGAAAAACGTCCGGATCGGCGCCCGAGGCCCCCCGGCCCTCATGGGGTGAGCACCGGAGCGCCGACTCGCACCCGCAGATCGCGGCCGACGAGCCACGCGCCCGAGAACGTGAGCATCGTCGCGATGAGGTAGACCGCGTGGATGCCGAACCAACTGATCACGAGACCGCCGACCAGCGGCCCGACGATTCCTCGCACGCCCGCGAGCGTCGCACCGATCGCGACGTACTGGGACGTCCGGTGCGGCCCCGCGACGTCGATGACCGCCATCATCCAGACCAGTTCGAGACCGATCGCCAGGAGGGAATCAGTGATCGAGCTCGCCACCAGCACCCAGGGGCTCCAGGCGACGTAGTAGATGAGCGGGGTCAGGGCGCCGACGACGTACATGACGCGCAGCGCCTCGAGGCTCGACTTCCGGTCGACGAGCCAGCCCCAGTAGGCGCCGCCGGCCAGGGTCGCGACCGCGGCCACGGACGCGCAGACGCCGATCTGTGAGGCGCTCACGTGCAGGTAGTCGACGAGCAAGAGCGGATGCGCGGGGGTCATGTCCAGAAGCCGAATCCGAAGAGGAACGACGAGAGCAGAAGCCGCTGGAACGCGTGATCCTTCCGTATGATCAGCCACGCATCGCAAAGACCCGCCGGCTCCTCGCAGCCTCTCGACGCGGGCTCCGGCACCGCGAGGCGCCGAAGACGCAGGCACGCGGCCATGCCGAGCAGCGCGGCCGCGACGAAGATCCACCGGTAGCCGACGCGATCGAAGAGCTGGCCGGCGGCGAGCGCGAGCCCGATGCCCAGGACGGCGCCGACCATCCGGACCAGGCCGAGGGCGCGGCCGCGCTGCGCGCGAGGATAGACGCGCTGGACGACCGCGGCGTGGGCGGGCGCGACGGCGGCGCCGAAGAAGTCTCGCGCGATCACGAGGCCGACGAACGACCAAGCGGAGCTGACGAACGGCACCAGCAGGAACACGCCGCGCGCGACGAAGGCGGGCCAGACGAGGTACGGCAGCGGCGGCCGGCCGTGGCAGGCGCGTGCCCATACGAGCGAGAGCAGCAGGCACCCGCCCCCGGCGGACGACATGACGGCCAGCTGGAATGGGGTGGCGCCGAGCTCGCGCCGCAGGATCAGGCCGATGAAGGGTCCGGTCAGCCCTGCGAAGACCGTGAACAGCAAGGTCGCCGAGATGTCGATCCTGAGCGCGCGCCGCGTCTCAGGGCTGAACCCCGATCCGATCATGTCCGTCCTAGGGCTTGACCGGGACGACGGCGCCTCCCGTGGCTTCCGCTCATCCCAGAAACGATTATGTCGCATCTGCCGGCGACGGCCTCGCTTCCGGGGAGTGCCAGCTAACCCCGCGTCGCGCCGACGATCCGCGTCGGCTACAATCGCCGCATGGCTCCCCTCGCCGCGACCGACCTCCACCCGAGAAAACGCATCCGGATCCTCGATTCCGAGATGGCCTACGTCGACACCGGCGCCGGGGACCCGATCGTCTTCCTGCACGGCAACCCGACGTCGTCCTACCTGTGGCGCAACGTCATCCCCCACCTCGCCGGGCGGCGTCGCTGCCTGGCCCCCGACCTGATCGGCATGGGCGAGTCGGGGAAGTCGTCGGGCGGCACCTATCGGTTCGTGGACCACACCCGCTATCTCGACGCCTGGTTCGACGTGCTGGCGCTCACGCGGAACGTCGTGCTGGTCGTGCACGATTGGGGCTCGGCGCTCGGGTTCCACTGGGCCAGGCGACACCACGACGCGGTGGCGGGCCTCGCCTACATGGAGGCGATCGTCCGGCCGGTCACGTGGCCGGAGTGGCCCGAGGCCGCGCGCAAGATCTTCCAGGCGATGCGCTCACCCGGCGGGGAGGAGATGGTGCTGCAGAAGAACGTCTTCGTCGAGCGGATCCTGCCGGCGAGCGTGATCCGCCCACTCAGCGCTGAGGAGATGGACCGCTATCGCGCGCCGTACCACGAAGCCGGCGAATCACGTCGTCCGACGCTCACCTGGCCGCGAGAGATTCCCGTGGAGGGCGAGCCCGCCGATGTCACCCGGATCGTTCGGGAATACGGCGAATGGCTGGCGGCAAGCCGGGTACCGAAGCTGTTCATCAACGCGGACCCGGGCTCGATCCTCGTCGGTGCCCAGCGCGAGTTCTGCCGCGGCTGGCCCAACCAGCAGGAGGTCACCGTGCGGGGCCGGCACTTCATCCAGGAGGACTCGCCCGACGAGATCGGCCGCGCACTGGCGGCCTTTCTGGAACGGACCTGACGACCGGCGAGCCGAAGATCTATGGAGCGGAAGTCGAGGATCAGGGTGCGCCCAGAGCAACTCCGGGCGCACCCCGCGGAAGCGGCTAGTCTTCCTTGTGCACCATCAGCTTCACGGTCACCTTGCGCTTTTCGGCGTTGGGCGTCCCCTTCTCCGCGATGGGGCCAAGGCCGATCAGGTTGATCCGAGGCAGCTCGATGCCCTTCTCGACCAGGAAGCGACGGACCGACTCGACCCGGCGCTGGCTCAGCCCGACGTTGTAGGGGTACGACCCAACCGGGTCCGCGTACCCCTGCAGATCGACCGTCAGGTTGGGATTCTCCTTCAGCTCCTTGATGATGGCGGCCAGCGTGGTCTGCGATTTGTCGTTCAGATCCCACTTGTCGAACGCAAACAGGAGGTTGTAGGTCTCGACCTGGTTGCGGACGTTGCGGTTCGTCCACAGCCGCGTCAGCCGGCTGTTGGTGTCATCGGCCTTGCTATAGGCGCTGTCAGCCCGGTCCTTTGCGCCCTTGGCCGTCTCGGTGGTCTGGGTGAGGGTACCCTCGGCCGTCTTCAACCGGCCGTCGACACCGTCGACCTTCTGGTCGACCCGCTGGCTCTCGGCGCTCATCTTCGAATCAACGCCCGTGAACCGCTGGTCGATCTCGACTTCCTTCTTGCCGACGTACTCGCTGACCCACTTCTTGGTGGCGCAGCCGCTGACGAGCAAGAGCGCAGCCGGTAGCACGATCCCAACCATTACAGCCTGTCGCATAGCCGCCTCCTCATTGATGCCCAGACCTGTAGTGGTCGGGCTTGCGGCGACACCAATGCAACCGGGTCGCCAGGTTTTGGACGCGCGTGTTTCCGCGGGAAAGCTGCGAACCGATGCGTCCACGGTGTTCCGCTTCGCGACACATCGGAGTCAGCGGGCTGACGGCGCACCCCCAATTCCTGACGGAATCACTCGCGTCAGTTGAGACGGCCGCGTAGCGAGTGGAGCGCCCGCTGCAGCTCGGCGTCGCTCGGAGCCAATCGCACGGCGCCTTCGAATTCACGCAGTGCATCCCACCACCTGCCTTGTTTTACATGGATGCGTGCGAGGTTCATATAGGGGAATTGCCTGGGTTCATAGCGTTTGGCGAGCTTCGCGCGCTCGAGCCAGGGCACCGCTTCCTCGAGCTTGCCCTGCTGCATCAGGTAACATCCTATGTCGTTGTAGGGGTTTCCGAACTCGGGATCGACCTCGATGGCCTTCAGGCACTCGTCTCGCGCGTCGTCGAGCCGGCCCTGGAAGCTGTAGGTCCACCCGAGGAACGTGTGCGCCTCGGCCGTGGGACACACCTCGATCGACCGCCGGTAGAGCTCGATGGCGCGGTCCAGCTCACCCTGCATCTGGTGGCGATAGGCCTCCCGCCAGATCTCCGTGGCCCGCGCGAAGCGGTCGGAGTCGCTCATCGAATCACCAGCCTGGCCACGCCTCGCGCCGCAGCCCCATGTCCCAGAACATCCACTCGTAGCGGCTGGTCGCCACGAAGTGCCGCTTCATCGCCTCGCGCTCCGGCGCGCGCAGGCCCTCGGCCACATGGTCCGCCGCCGCCAGCACGTCCCGGACGACCGAGCCGAACTCCTCCGATGCGTAGGTGCCGATCCATCGCTTGTAGAGCGGATCGGCCGAGCCGGTGCGCTCGAGCTCCTTGCCGACCTCCCAGTAGATCCAGTAGCACGGCAACAGCGCCGCCAGCGCCTCGTGGAACGGCGAACCATAGGCGACCGCCAGGAGATAGCTCGTATAGGCCAGATTCGTCGGCGCCATCGGCGTCGACGCCACCGCCTGCGGGCTCAGCCCGAATTCCTGGAAGAAGCCCTCGTGCAGCGAGCGCTCGACCTTGAGCGCCCCCGCGGCGTGCTCGTTGAACATGATGATCCAATCGTCCTTTGGCGCTTTGGCGCCCGCGAGCGAGAGCGCGCGCGCGAACTCACGGAGGTAGAGCGCGTCCTGGACCGCGTAGAACTTGAAGCTCTCGCGCGGGAGCGAACCGTCGGTGAGCCCGCGCAAGAACGGGTGCCGGAGGATCGCGGCGTAGATGGGCTCGATCGATTTCCAGAGCTCGTCGGTGAAGGCCATCAGCGTCCTTTGAAGGTCGGCTCGCGCTTCTCGACGAAGGCCTTCGCCGCCTCGCGGTGGTCCTCGGTCTCCCCGGTACGCGTGTGGTGCCATGCCTCGAGGTCGAGCGCGTCCTTGAGGCTCCCGCTCTCGGCGGCGTTGAAATTGCGCTTCATGTAGCGGTACGCCACGCGCGGCCCTCGGGCCAGACGACCGGCCAGAGCCATCGTCTCCTCCTCGAGCCGGGAGTCGGGGACGACGCGATTGACCATGCCGAGCGCCAGAGCTTGCTGAGCGTCCACGATGTCCGCCGTGTAGTAGAGCTCGCGCGCCTTCGCGGTGCCGACGAGCTGAGTGAGGTACCAACTGCCGCCGAAGTCGCCGGAGTAGCCGACGCGGGCGAACGCCGTCGCGAACCGGGCGGTGTCGCTCGCGACGCGCAGATCGCAGGCGAGCGCCAGCGAGAGCCCGGCCCCGGCGGCGGCGCCCCGCACCATCGCGATCGTCACCTTCGGCATCTCGTGGAGCCAGCGTGAGACCTCCATCGCGTGGCGCAGGCTCTGTGCCTTTTCCTCGAAGGTTCCGCTGAACTCGCGGCCCTCGGCCATCGCCTTCACGTCACCGCCGGCGCAGAAGCCCCGACCGGCTCCCGTGAGCACGACCACACCGACCTCGGAGTCCTCGGCGAGCCGCGGAAGCGCCTCGAGCAGCGCGGTGATCATCGGTCCGGACATCGCATTGAGCCGGTCGGGACGATTCAAGGTCAGCACCGCGACGCCATCCTTGACGACTTCCAGCAAGTCCTGGCCCATCGGCTCGATCCCTCCGGGTGGTGGTGACGCCGCGATGGTACCATCGGCGGCCAAGGGGAGGCGCATGATGGAAGCGGTCGAACGCGAAGCGGTGAAGGACGCGAGCCATCTCTACGAAGTCGAGCGCCGGGCCCGCCATGCCGAACGCCCGGGCTTTCGAATCTCGGAGCTCCAGATCGGTCCGCGGCAGCAGGTGCCGTGGCACTTCCACAACAATATCCAGGACACGTTCTACGTCCTGCAGGGTCGGCTTCGCCTGTTCCTCCGCGACCCCAAGGAAGAAGTGCGACTGGGGCCCGGTGAAACGTACACGGTGCGCGAGCGCCGCCCGCACCTGGTCACCAATGGCGGCGACGGCTCGGCCGTCTTCCTCGTGCTCCAGGGTATCGGCGAGTACGACTACGTTCCGCTGACGTAGCGTTTCTCGCCGCGTCAGACGAGCGCGCCGATGGCGAAATCGACCAGTCCCGTCGAGGTGGTCGTCGCCGACGCCGCAACCGACGAGGTGGTCGAGGCGTTCGCGCGGCTCCTGCCCCAGCTGTCCTCGTCGGCGTCGCGGCTCACGCGCGCGTCGCTCGGCGCGATCATCGGCGCCCCGCACAACACGGTGTTCCTGGCCCGCGAGCCGAGTGCCGGCCACCGGATCGTCGGCACGCTCACGCTCGTGATCTTTCGCATCCCGTCGGCGCTGCGCGCGTGGATCGAGGACGTCGTCGTGGACGACGTGGCGCGGGGGCGCGGCGTCGGTGAGGCCCTGACGCGCGCGGCGGTCGACCTGGCCAAACGGCGGGGCGCCAAGACGGTCGACCTCACCTCGCGCCGATCCCGTCAGGCCGCCCACCGTCTCTACGAGAAGGCGGGCTTCCACGTCCGCGACACGAGCGTCTACCGCTTCGGGCCCAAGCCCGGGGCCTGATCGCGAGATCCGCCGCGGCGGATTCGTCGATTCAGAACGCCGAGTCGATCGCGCGGAGCTCCTCGGCCGTGAGCGTGAAGTCGAGCGCCCCGGCGTTCTCCCGCACGTGCTCGGCGCGGCTGGCCTTGGGGATCGTGAAGAGCGCGGCCCGGCGCGTCAGGAAGTTGAGGGCGACCTGTCGCGGCGTGCGGCCGTGGCGCCGGGCGATCTCGACGACCGGCTCGCGCATGAACCCGCCGCGCGCCAGCGGCGTGTAGCCCACGACCGCGACCTGCTGCCGCTCGCAGTGCGGGACGAGCTCGCGCTCGATCGCGCGGTCGCGCAGATGGTAGAGCACCTGGTTGCAGGCCAGCCGCATCCTTGGCAGCCCGGCCTGGGCCTGCTTCATCTCATCCACGTCGAAGTTCGAGACGCCGACGAAGCGCGTGAGCCCACGCGTCACGAGCGTCGCCATCGCGCGCATGGTGTCGGCGATCGGGTGCTGGCCGCTCCACCAGTGCAGCAGGTAGACGTCGAGATAGTCGGTGCCCAGGCGCTCGAGGGATCGCTCGCAGGCGGCGATCGTGCCCGCGTACGACGCGTTCGACGGCAGCACCTTGCTGACGAGAAACAGGGCCTCCCGCGGATGACCCTTGATCGCCTGCGCCACGACGCGCTCGGCGCCGCCGTCGCCGTACATCTCGGCGGTGTCGATGTGGGTGAGACCGAGCTCGAGCCCCACGCGCAGCGCCGCGATCTCGTCGCGCTGCGCGCGGCGGCTCTCGCCCATGTGCCAGGTACCCTGGCCGATGACGGGGACCTCGACGCCGGTGGATCCGAAGCGGCGCGCGATCATCGCGCGAACGCGGAGGCGCGGACGGCTGGCATGAGCACGTGGGCTACAATAGCACCGATGATTCCGCGGCTCGTCGCGCCGGCGCTCATGATCGTGTTGTCGACGCTCGGCGCCCTGGCCTACGCCAGTCCGCCCGATCCGGGATGGATCGGCGGTTTCTACGACGCGGCCGACGGCGACGATGTCGTACTCGCGGTCACCGGTCTCGACCAGGCGCCCGCGCTGGCGAGGCTCGTGGACGTCGCGCCGTGCGCGGTCCATCTCGGCGCGGTCACGCTTCCGGCGCGGTCGGTCGATCGCGCATTCGTGGTCGCGGCTCCCGCCGTTCGTGCTCCCCCGCCATCCTGAGCGCCCGCGTGACGTCGGCACCTCGATTCGGCGGTTAGGACCCGCGGCAAGGTCCGCGGAGGAGGAGCACGAACCATGATCGGCACGCAAGATCTGCTCATCGCGCTGGCGATCGGCGTCTTTTTCTTCGGGGCCAAGCGGCTTCCGGAGCTCTCGCGCTCGCTCGGAAAGGCCCTCAACGAGTTCAAGAAAGGGCTCGAGGAAACGCCGGAGCAAAAGCCGCCCGCGCCGCCGGCCGACAAGCCTGAGACGAAATGAGGGGCTGGATCATCCTGATCGTCACCTTGCTGATCGGCGCCGCCATCGGGGCCGCCGCGACGATCTACGGACCGCCGGCGATCGATCCGTATCTGCCGGCCCCGATGCGCCTGCGCTCCAAGGTCGTCGAGGGCCAGGTGCTCCAGAAGCAGCGCGAGGGCAACCGCGTGCTGGTGAAGATCCAGACCGACCAGGGCGTGATCCTCGCGGCGTTCACGAAGCGAGTCCCCGAGATCGACCTCCTGGTCGAGCCCGGCGCCACGATCGCGGTCTCGCTGCCGAGCGATCAGCCGGTCGTGGACGATCCGGCCATCGAGCGCGTCAAGCGGCCGAAATAACCTTCACGCGACCGGGGTGGCCACGGCCGCGCGCGGGTCGCGCACGCGCGTGAGCAAGAGCCCGAGCGCGACGCTGACGGCGAGGGCGGCCACCACGAACACCGGGATGAAGCCGAACGCGTCGGCCAATACCCCCGCCGCCAGCGGCGCGACGAAGGCGACCGGCGCCGGCAGCGTCGTGCCGAGACCGACGTAGGTCGGCTGGGCCGACGGCTCGGGCGCGAACTCGAGCATCACGTTCAGGTTCGAAACGTTGATGGCGGCGATCTGGATGCCGAGCATCACGAAGACGAAGCCGAAGGCCGCGAGCGAGGGCGCGGTGATCGCCGTCAGATTCCCGACGAGGGTCGCGCCGAGCCCGAGCATGATCACCAGCCGGTGGCCGCGGCGGTCGGCGAGCCCCCCCAGCACCGCGTTGCCCGCCATCTGACCGACGAACAAGAGCGTGGTGAAGACGCCGGCTTGCGCCGCGGGCGCGTCCCAGGCGCGCAGCGCGTAGACCGTGTAGAAGCCGTTGCCAACCGTGCCGATCACCGCGAATGCCCGCGCCGTGAGAAACCAGGCGAGGTTCCGATCGCGGGCCAGGAGCGCCGGAACCCGCGCGAGATATTCGCGGAGCGACATCGCCGCCGCCGAGGATTCTGAGGCCGGCTCGCGCACGACCACCAGCGCCACGAACGAGAACGCCAGGCACACGGACGTGCCCACGAAACAGAGACCGTAGCTGGCCGGCGCCGGCACCGCTGCCAGGATGCTCGCCGTCACGACGCTCGCGGCCAGGCCGCCCGCGCTCGCTCCGAGGTTCGCGAATCCGAAGAAGCGCCCGCGCAGGGTGACCGGGACGACGCGCCCGATCAGATCCATCCATGCCGGCATCAGCGCTCCGCCGACGCCGGTGACGATCAGCAGCATCACCAGCAGCACGCCGAGCGTCAGCGCCGGGGCGCGCTCGGCCAGGAAGAACGCGGCGAGCGCCAGCACGAGAAACGGCACGCGCTCCCAGATGGTGTAGCGCACGAGGAACGGCAGCTTGCGCGCGAGGGTCTCGGTGTGGCCGGCCGCGAACAGGGACGGCATGAACCACCCGAGCGTCATCACCGCGGGGATCGCGCCGATGACGACGTTGGGCGCGCCGAGGTAGGCCGCGAAGGCCGGCAGGATCGTCGACTGCGAGGCGAACGCGAGCCCCACGACGAACAGCGCGTAGTCGGCGCCGAGCGCCGTCACGTTGTGGCGGAGATTCGTGCGCACGGTCAGCCGAGGCGGATGTCGAGCCAACCGTGCGGGGTGACGGTGACCCGCTCGGACTCGCGCACGAGCACGGTCGTCGTCGCCGACTCGAAGACAGCGGGGCCCTTGATCTCCTGCCCCGCCACCAGCGCTTCCATCCGGTGCAGCGGGACCTCGACCCAGTCGCCGAGCCAGACGCGGCGGCGTCCGGACGACGCCACTGCGCTCCGCCCGACGGCGCCCGCGCCGGCCGGGAGCACCGGCAGCGCGCCGACGACCGCCACGCGGGCGTTGACGACCACGACCTCCTGGCCCGGCGCGCTGTAGGCGTAGAGCTCCTCGTGACGGCGATGGAAGCGCTCGCTCACCTGCTCCATCAGATCGGCGGCCTCGAGGTCGACGCTGTCGAGGTCCACCTGGATCTCGAAGATCTGCTCGCCGTAGCGCATGTCGAGCGCGCGCTTCACGCTCACCGGCCCGTCGAAGCGCGCCAGCCGCTTGCGCCCCTCGCGCTCGAGCGCGCCGAAGAGGCGGCGCAGGCCCGCCGCCGTCATCCGCCCCACCTCGCTCACGTGCGAGCGGACGAGCTCGTAGCGCAGATCGGTCGCCAGCATCCCCCACGCCGAGAGCACGGCGGCAACCGACGGCACGACCATGCGCCGGATCTCGAGCAGGCGCGCGACCTCGGTCACGTGCAGGCCGGCCGCGCCCCCGAACGAGACCAGCGCGAACCGGCGCGGGTCCACGCCGCGGCGGACCGACACGATCTTGATGCCCTCGGCCATGTTGGTGTTGACGACCCGCGCGATGCCCTCGGCCGCGCGAAGCGAGGTCGTGCCGAGCTCGCGCGCGACGGCGTCGACGGCGGTTCTCGCCGCGCGCGCGTCGAGCGCGATGCGGCCGCCCAGAAAGTTGGCGGGATCCAGGAACCCGAGCACGAGATTGGCGTCGGTGACGGTGGCGCGCGTACCGCCCTTGCCGTAGCAGGCGGGGCCGGGCTCGGCGCCGGCGCTCTCCGGGCCGACGTGGAGGATCCCGCCCGCATCGACCCACGCGACCGACCCGCCGCCCGCGCCGAGCGTGTGGATGTCGATCGCGGGCAGCGCCACCTTGGCGACGCCGATGGTCTTCTCACCGGTCAGCTGCGGCTCACCGCCCTGCAGGAGCGCGATGTCGGTGGACGTTCCGCCCATGTCGAACGTGATCAGATTCGGCTCGTCGAGGAGCCGGGCGCAGTAGCGTCCGGCGGCGACGCCACCGGCCGGACCCGACAGCACCGCGCCGGCGGCCAGGCGCGTCGACTCGCGCACCGGCGCCACACCGCCGTGGGACTGGATGATCAGCACGTCGCCGCGGTAGCCGTGGCTGGCGAGCCGCGCCGCGAGGTTCTTCAGGTAGCTCGCCAGCGCCGGACCGACATAGGCGTTGACGACCGTCGTCCAGACCCGCTCGTACTCCTTGATCTGCGGCAGCACCTCGCAGGAGAGCGACACGTACGCGCCCGGCAGGCGGCGCGTCACCGCGCGGCCGGTGAGCTTTTCGTGGCGCGGATTCCGGTACGAGTGCAGGTAGCACACCGCGACCGCTTCGACCCGCGCCTTCGCGAGCGCCGTGAGGCCGGTCTCGAGCGAGCGGCGATTGAGCGGGATCGCGACGGTGCCGTCGAAGCGCAGGCGCTCGCGCACGCCGAGCCGGCGTACGCGCGGTACCAGCGGTACCGGGGGCGGCATCCTCAAGTTGTAGCGGTCGTCTTTCAGGCCCTCGCGCATCTCGATGACGTCACGATGGCCCTCGGTCGTCAAGAGGCCGATCTTCGCGCCCTTGCGTTCGAGCAGGGCGTTGGTGGCCACGGTGGTGCCGTGCACGATCGACTCGGTCTCGGCCAGGAGCCCGCGCAGATCGGTGCCGAGCTCGGTGGCCAGGAGCGAAAGCCCGTCGATCAGGCCGACCGACGGGTCGGGCGGCGTCGAAGCGCACTTGGCGATCGTGAGGGAGCCCTGGGCGTCGACCGCGACGAGATCGGTGAACGTGCCGCCGACGTCGATACCGATCCGATAGCGTCGGCTCAGTAGAGCGTCCTCTGGATGCCCTCTTCGCTCTCCCGCAGATACTGGTCGAGGGTCTTGCCTTCCGGCTGAAGCTTCTCGTAGAGGACGCAGGCCATCGAGGGCAGCACGGAGCGGTCCGGCCACGCCTCGGGCTCCCAGAGTTGCGAGCGCCGAAACGCCTTGGGACAGTGCAGGAAGCACTCCTCGACCTCGACCGCGATGGCCACCTGGGGCCGCTTGCCGCGCGCCGCCAGCGACTCGAGCACGTCCTCGTCGCGCACGATCGTGGCGCGCCCGTTCACCCGAAGCGTCTCTTCGCGGCCGGGGATCAGGAAGATCGTGCCGACGTGCGGGTTCGCGAGCAGGTTGCGCAGCCCGTCGAGCCGCTTGTTGCCCGGGCGGTCGGGGATCACCAGGTGGCGCTCGTCGAGGACGCGCACGAAGCCCGGCGCGTCGCCCTTGGGCGAGACGTCGCAGCGGCCGTTCGTGTCCGAGGTGGCCAGCAGCAGAAACGGCGAGTGCGCGATGAACTCGCGGCTCGGCGCGTCGATGAACGGCGATTCCTTCTTGATCGCTCGCTCGGTCGGCATGCCCATGAGATCGCGCAGCTCTTGTTCCGAGGTCACCACCTGCTTGAACATGAAATCCTCCTCGACCGGCGCGCGCCTAGCGCCGGATCGCCGGGACAGCGTCGTTCAGCCAAAGTAGACGGAGCCTGCGAGCAAGTCAACGCTCTGCGTGATCGCGCCGCAGGGCGTACGGATACGGGCCCTCGGGCGATTTTCCCTCGGCGAATCGACGCAGGCCGAACGCGTCGATGTCGACGGTTTTCGCGCGCCCATCCAGAATCAGCTCGGCCATGCACACACCGACCGCCGGCGCGATCTTGAAGCCCGAGCCGCTGAACGCGGTCGCGAGATAGAGGCCGTCGACGCCGTCGACGCGTCCGAGGATCGCATGCCGGTCGCGGCTGTAGCAGTCGACCGCGCGATAGCCGCGCGCGAGCGTCGCGCCCTCCATCGCCGGAATTCGATGCGTCAGCATCTGCGCGCCGACCGCCGACGCACCGGGCGAGAGCACCATCGGCGCGTCGGGATCGACGTCCCAGTCCTGGCACGGCACGCCGACGATCGTGCGAATCCGGCTCTCGGGACGGAAATACGTCCCGAGCACGTTGTCGATGAAGATCACGTGCGGCTCGGCGAGCACCGGCGGCCGCTCGACCTGCACGGTGTCGATGCCCTTGGGTCTCGCCGGCAGATCGATCCCGATCTCGCGGCAGAGGCGCGGCGCCCACGCACCGGCGGCGACGACGACTGTGCCCGCGTCGATGCGCCCGGCGCTCGTCTCGACGCCAATGACGCGGCTCTCGCGCCGGATAATCCGTCTCACCCGGGTCCATTGGAGGATGCGCGCGCCGAGCTCGGTCGCGCGCCGCCGGAAGCCCTCGACCGTGCCGGCCGGATCGGCGTAGCCGCTCTCGGGCTCCCACGCAACCGCGCCGATGTCGTCCACGTTGACGAACGGCTGCAGGTCGGCGAGCTCGCCCGGCGTCAGCGCGGTCGTGTTGACGCCGATGCCGCGCAGCATCTGCACGTTCTTCCGGAGCGCGTCGGCGTAGGCCGGGGCGACCACGTTCACGAAGCCGGTGTGCGTGAAGATCGACGGGCCGCCCATGATCTCGGGCCAGCTCCTGAACACCGGAAAGCTCGCGAAGGCCAGGCGCGCGTCCCACTCGTTCGTGTAGTGCATGCGGACCAGCGCGCTCGAGCGGCCCGAGGCGCCGTTGGCGAGGGCCGCCTGCTCGCAGAGCACGACGCGACCGACGCCCCGCACCGCCAGCGCGTAGGCGATGCTCACGCCGTTGACTCCGCCTCCGACAATGACGACGTCGGCCGTCTCGGTCACGCGGGATACCTTATCATGTGCTGAGCCCGCGGGCCGTTTTCACATCGGCCGCCGGGCGGTGTTTACAGCAATGATGGGCGCACAGCCATTCGAGACCATCGTGGGCGCGCACCATGCGGAGATCTTTCGCTATCTTCGGCGGGTGACCTCGCGCCCGGCGGAGGCGGAGGACCTCTCCCAGGAGACCTTCCTGCGAGCCTATCGCGCCTACCGCACGCTCGGCCCGGACGCCAACGTCAGGGCGTGGCTCTTCGCGATCGCCACCAACCTCTCCCGCAACCATTTCCGTTCCGAGAAGCGCCGGCGCGTCGCTCACCAGGCCATCGCCGTGGAGAGCCGTGAAGCCGATCCAGAAGGACCCGAGCACGAAGCACGCTTCGGCGAAGCCAGGGGCCTGCTCGAGACGACCGTGGCGGCTCTGCCGCTGAAGCAGCGCCTGGCGTTCGTCATGCGCAAGATTCACGACCTCGACTACGACGCGATCGGCCGAAGCCTCGACTGCTCGGGGGAGAGCGCGCGGGCGCACGTGTTCCAGGCGCTGCGCAAGATCCGACTGAGCCTCAACGGTCACGAGCTTCCGCCCGCCGGAGGCGTCGAGCGACGGGCATCGCCCGCCGTGGCGACAGATCGTCGCGGGACCGACGTCCCGCCCTCCGAGAGCCCTCTGAGCATGGAGCGACCGCGATGAAGCGAAAGCCATCCGTTTGCGTGGAGATCGAACCGGACCTCGTCGCCGCGGCGACGGGCGATGCCGAGCCCGGAGCCGTCCATCGTGTCGAGGCGCACATCGATTCGTGCGGCGCCTGCCGCGACGAGTTTCACCGCTATCGCGAGATCGAGGGCGTCGTGGGAACGCTGCGTCGCACGCCGTCGGAGGCGGAGAGCCTCACGCGCGCGCGTCAGGGGCTCGAGTCGCGGCTGGCCGATCTGCGCTCGCGGCTGGTGTCGTATCGCGTATTCCCCTCGCCGCTCGGCCGTATCCTCATCGCGCGCTCGGAGCACGGCGTATCCCTGGTCGAATATCTCGACGGCGATCTCCGCACCTCGCGCCTGAGCCGGATCGGCGGCGTCGAGCTCCAGGAAGACGGCGCCGAGATCGAGACGCTCCATCGCGAGCTCATGGAGTATCTGCGCGGCGATCGCACGCGGCTGGAGTGGCCGCTCGATCTGCGTCTGGCGCGCAGCGATTTCCACCGCTCGGTGCTGCGCGCGACGGCCGCGATCCCGTACGGGGCGGTGACGTCGTACGCCGGCCTCGCCGCCGAGATCGGTCGGCCCACCGCGATTCGCGCGGTCGCGCAGGCGCTGCGCTGGAATCCGCTGCCGATCGTCGTGCCCTGCCATCGCATCATCGGGACCTCGGGTGCGCTCACCGGCTACTCCGGCGACAAGATCGGGCTCAAGCGAGAGCTCCTGGCCGTCGAAGGCGTCCAGGCCATCGGGACGCGGAGCGACTCGCGCGTCGCGCGCAACACGCTGTATCACTACGAGCGCAACGATCAGCACGAGTACTGCCTGCCGACGTGCGGCGACATCGCGCGCCGCCCGATCGGAGCCGTGACCCTGCTGGCCTCGCGCGAGCTCGCCGGCGCGATGGGCCTCGTGCCCTGCACGGCCTGCCGTCCCGACCTGCACCCGCTCGCCGCCTGATTCGCGCTCGCAGTTTCACACACGCCTCCTCGCGGTGTCGTAAGAGCAAGAGGAGGAGGTCGACATGCAATCCGTGGCGCTGACCATGCTGTCCGTCCTGACCGCGCTGGTGCCGATCGCCGCGATCGTCCTGCTGCTGCAGCTCTCGACGTGGCGGCAACGCGTGCGCCTGGCCGAGATCTCGCAGCAGATCGCGGTGACCGACGCGATCCACGGCGTGCTGGGCGCGGTCGTCTCGCCGGTCGTCCGCAAGTCCCCGTGGCGCGGCTGGCGCCTCACGATCCCGGTGCCGCTCGAGCGGCCCGAGACCGTGATGCAGGTCGTCGAGACCGCCTACTCCGCCTTCGACGCCGCCGAGCGCGAGCGACCGGGGCGCTTCGAGATCGTGCTGACTCAACAAGAGAGGCCGCGTCCGCGCCCGAGCTACGCGCTGCCGGGTACCGCGAGAGGAGAGTCGGTGTCATGGACATGAACGTGTACCTGGTCGAGTGGTTCGCGACAGAGCACCTGCGGGAGCTTCGGGCGGCGGTGGGGCGGCAGCAGCTCGCGGAGTCCCTGGGACGCAAGCCCTCGCTGCGGACGACGCTCGGCTCGGCGCTCATCAACCTGGGGCACCGTCTTCAGGGAGAGCGCGCCGCGGCGACGGCTACCGCCGCCTTCTAGCGTGGACGAGTCGAGGGAGGCCGCCCGGCCTCCCTCGACTATTTCCTCACGAAGCCGTTCTCGCGATCGCTGGCGCGTGCCGGGCGCGAGCGCTTGGACGGCGGTCCGTAGCCGCCTCCACCCGACGATTCGATCAGGAACACGTCGCCCTTGCGGACCGGAACTCCCACCTCTTTCGTCTTCAGGGCGCGGCTCGCCCGACCGCGCGACTCCAGCCGATAGCGGTGCGGCCGACCGTCCTTGCCGCCGAGGAGCCCGTAGGGCGCGTGGCGGATCCCGTCCCCCGCGGTATTGGCCACCGCCGGCTCCTCGATGTCGACGCGCAGCCGCAGCACCGCGCCGACTCCGCCGCGGTGCATGCCGTCACCCGCGGAATCGGGCCGGAACTCGTGGCGCTCGAACGTCAGCGGAAAGCGAGCCTCGGCGACCTCGACGCTGCCGAACTTGATACCGCCCGCCGCCTGGCCTTCGCCCGCGGTCTCCCATCCGTCGCCGGCGACCGTCGCGCCGCCGCCGGGACGCGCGTGGAACATGTGCCAGATGAACGGCTTCCTGGTTCGCGGATTCACGCCCTTGATCGCGATCCGGAAGCGCCGGCCCCATCCGGCGAGCACGCGCTCGGGGCACGCCGGCGCCAGCGCACGAATCATCGCCTCGGCGATCTCCTGCGCGCAGTGATTCGTCGCCAGGGTGACCGGCGCGGGTGGAAACGGCCACACGATCGTCCCCTGCCTGGCGATCACCTTGACCGGCCGGAACGTGCCCGAGTTCTTCGGCGTGCGCGGGTCGATGAGGTAGGCGAACGCCATGTGGACGGCGGACATCGTGTTCGGGAACGACGAGTTCACGAAGCCGGACACTTGCGGATGGGAATCGCTCAGGTCGACCGTGAGCGAGTCGCCCTTCTTCGTGACGGTCGCCCGGATCCAGATGTCGGTGAACTCGTGGCCGTCATCGTCCAGGATCGTCTCGCCGCGATACACGCCGTCCTTCCAGGTCGCGACGCACGCGCGCGCCTGGCGCTCGGCGCCGTCCAGGATCTCGTCGATCGACTCGAGCAGGGTCGCCGCGCCGTAGTCGGCGACCAGCGCCAGGAGCCGCCGCTCGCCCACGCGCGCCGAGCCGATCATCGCGCGGAGGTCGCCCATGAAGTCGTGCGGGTGGCGAACGTTGGTCGTGATCATGCGCAGCACGTCGTCGCGCAGCTCGCCCGCGTCGTAGAGCTTGAGCGGCGTGATCCGGAGTCCCTCCTGCCAGATCTCGGTCGCGCCCGGGTTGTAGGCGCCGTGCGTCGAGCCGCCGATGTCGCTCTGATGGGCGCGGTTGACGGACCAGAACGCGACCTCGCCGCCCACGAACACCGGAACGAACGCCGTCAGGTCGGGCAGATGGTTGTTGCCGTGGTACGGGTCGTTGAGGAGATAGACGTCGCCGGGCTTGACGCGCCCCTTGAACGCGTCGCGCACCGACTCCACCGCCCACGGGATCGCGCCGACGTGGATCGGCACGTGCTCGGCCTGCGCGATCAGCCGCGCCCCCGCGTCGCAGAGTGCGGTCGAGAAGTCGCGGCTCGAGTTCAGGATCTGCGAGTACGCCGTGCGCAGCATCGCCTCGCCCATCTCCTGCACGATGGCCTCGAGCCGATGCGTCAGGACCGACACCGTCACTGGATCGCTCATGGACTCAAGATCTACGCGATCGGCGTGTCGTGGTCAACCTCGGCGGATCGGTCGGGCCGGGCGCGAGATCGACCCGTAACCTGGATTGAGTATCATCGCCGGGTGCGCGAGACCGGGTCGACTGCCGAGGCGTCGCTGGGCGAAGTCGCCGCCTTGTTTCTGAAGCTCGGCTGCGTCGCGTTCGGCGGGCCCGCGGCGCACATCGCGCTGATGCGCGACGAGGTCGTGAGACGCCGGCGCTGGGTCACCGAACAGCAGTTCCTCGACCTACTCGGCGCGAGCAATCTCATCCCCGGCCCCACCTCGACGGAGCTGGCGATCTATCTCGGCTACGCGCGAGCGGGCTGGCGCGGCCTCATCCTGGCCGGTGCGCTGTTCATCCTGCCGGCGGCGCTGATCTCGCTGGCGCTAGCCTGGGCGTACGTCCGGTACGGCTCGACGCCCGAGGCGACGTGGCTCCTGTACGGGATCAAGCCGGTGATCATCGCGGTCGTGGTGCAGGCGATCTGGGCGCTGTCTCGAACGGCGGTCCAGGGACGGCTCTCCGCCGCGATCGGCGCGCTCGTCCTCGTGCTGTACGCCCTGGGCTTCAACGAGATCGTTCTCTTGCTCGGCGCGGGTGTCGTCGTGACCCTGGTCCGCGCCGCGTGGCGCGGACGCTCGCGTCCGCGCGTGCTGGGAGTCGTCCCGCTGCTGGCGGCGCCGGCGCTGCCCGCGGCGGCCGGAGCGGTCGATCCGATCGGCCTGTTCCTCGTGTTCCTGAAGATCGGCGCGGTGCTCTACGGCAGCGGCTACGTGCTGCTCGCGTTCCTGCGCAACGACCTGGTCCTTCGCCTGGGATGGCTCACCGATCGGCAGCTCATCGACGCCGTCGCGGTGGGGCAGCTGACGCCGGGGCCCGTCTTCACGACCGCCACGTTCATCGGCTACGTCCTGGGCGGTGTCGGCGGAGCCGCGCTCTCGACGCTCGGGATCTTCCTGCCGTCGTTCCTCTTCGTGGCGGTCGTCTATCCGCTCGTGCCGCGGCTGCGCGGCTCGCCGTGGACGAGCGGCTTCCTCGACGGAGTCAACGTGGCGGCGCTCGGTCTGATGCTGGCCGTGACCTGGCAGCTCGGGCGTAGTGCGGTGGTCGACTGGCTCACCGCCGCCCTGGCGCTCGGGGCGGCGGCGGTGCTGGTCATGCTGCGGGTCAACTCGGTGTGGCTGATCGCGGGCGGCGCCGTCGTCGGCCTCGTGGCGCGGTGGCTCGGTCGCTGAGCGGTCGCTGGATCGCGCGAGCGCGCGGTCGCCGGCTCAGCGGCGGTTGCGGCTGGCCGCCGCATCGGCGGCCGCCGGCGGCGCCGCGGTGGCCAGCGAGATCAGCAGCTCGAGTCGCTCGAAGTCGAACGGCCTGGGCACGGCCGCCAGGATGGCGCTGGCGACCGCCTGACCCGCGGTCCGGCCGTCGCTGCCATCTCAAAGGCCTCCCACGAGATTTCGTCCCTGCCGCTTGGCTTCGTACAGGGCGTGGTCGGCGAGCTTGATCAGGTCGGCGACGTTGCCGGGATCGTCGGGATAGCCAGCGACGCCGAAGCTCGCCGTCAGCGGCCCGTGCTGGAACGGATAGCGCTCGATGATTGCGCGCATCCGCTCGGCGTAGACGAGCGCAGCCGCCTTGGTGGTGCTCGGCAACAGCGCGATGAACTCATCGCCGCCATAGCGCGCCACGACCGAGTCACGGCGCGACTGGCTCGCCAGGAGCTGCACGACCTGCTTGAGCACGTCGTCGCCGGCGTCGTGGCCCCAGCGATCGTTGATGGCCTTGAACCCGTCGAGGTCGAGCAGGATGAGCGAGAGCGGCTGCTGGTAACGCGCCGCGCGGCTCACCTCTTCGTAGAGGCGCAGCATGAGGTAGCGCCGGTTGTAGCCATCCGTGAGCGGATCCTTGAACGAGAGCTCCTCGAGCCGCGCGCTGCGCACCGCGATCGCCGCGTAGGCCGCGAACGCGCGGGCGACGTCCTCCAGCCGGGGGTGGAACGGCACCGCCTGGCCATCCCCGCCGATCGCATTGATCAGCTGCAGCACGCCCAGGTTTCGTTGCGCGGCGTCTCGCAGCGGCACCGCGAGAACCGAGTGGGTCCGATAGCCGGTGGCCAGGTCGACCCGCCAGTTGAACGTGTAGGGCGCGTCACTCGGGATCTCGTAGGCTTCCGGAATGTTGACGACCGCGCCGGAGTTCGCGACGTAGCCGGCCAGGCTCGGCACGTCCAGCGGCAGCCGCTCGACCTCCAGCCGCTGCTGCATCTCGTAGTCACCGAGCCGACGGCTCTTCATCTCGTTCTGGACCACCGCGAACCTCAAATGGGCGCCCTCGCGCAGAAAGAGCGTCGCGGCTTCCGCACCGGTGAACCGGCGCGCCTGCGTCACGATTCGCTCGAGGACCGGGGCGAGCTCACCCTCGCTGCTGATCGCGATCCCGAGCTGCAGGAGGTCCTTGACCATCTGGGCGCCATGGTCCGTGATGGCCGTGCCCATAAGCCCCAGGAACCTCGGATCCCCCGTGCTCGTCCCCGGGCTGTCCATGGCCACGAACAGAGAGCACGCGCGATGCCAGACGTCCGTGCGCTGGAAATTGCTGAAATTCCGGTAAGAGTTGGAGACCCGAAGCTGGTGGACCGATCAGATCCGGTCAGTTTCTGAGCACGTCGGCGACTTTCCGCCCGGGGCACACATTTCCCGATCCGCCTGGTCCCGAAAGGGGAAAGACCCCAGTCGCCGCCCCCCGAAGCTGGGTCTTCGAATCCCTCAGCCAGAGGTCGACGGCGGCGAGGCCATCTCGCCACCCTGTGCGTGTAGGAACGGCGACGGACTGACCCCAAACCGGAACCACATTCGTGGAGAAACCAGCCATGGTGACAGTGAGCGAGAGAGCGAAGGACCAATTGCTCGAGCAGAAGGAGGCGGCGAATCTCCCGAGCGCGGACGTCGCGCTGCGGGTGGCCGCGGGGCCGACCGGGCAGTGGATGCTGGTCGCCGACCGCCAGCGGCAGGACGACCAGGTCGTGGAGCACCGGGGCGCGACCGTGCTCCTGGTCG
>Ga0075423_10000010_pt1 | contig 84206 bp, 75 predicted proteins | sample SoiMethybrSBSTD2_FD_80114 | JGI IMG/M metagenome (GOLD analysis project Ga0075423, IMG submission 80114) | Bulk soil microbial communities from a Populus tree surrounding site in Tennessee, USA - Soil MetaG P. TD hybrid SBSTD2 | ecosystem: Environmental > Terrestrial > Soil > Tree plantation... | reverse complement strand
TCCGCGGCGAGCGAAAGGAGCATGGCCTGCAGCGCTGGGTCGAAGGCCCGGTCGAGCCCGGCACCCGCGTCCTCGTCGTCGAAGACACGGTCACCACCGGCGGCTCCACCGCGGCCGCCATCGAGCGCATCCGCGAGGAGGGCCTCCAGATCGCCGGCGTCCTTGCCGTCGTCGATCGCCTGGCCGGCGGCGCCGAGCGAATCGAAGCCGCGGCCGCCGCTCCCTACCGCGCCCTGATCACGATCGACGAGCTCTACCCGGACCGCCCCGACCGCCCCAAATAGACTCGGCGCCCGATGGCGCACTTCGCGGACCGCCTCCTCGACGCGATCGACAGCACCCGGAGCTACCTCGCGGTCGGCCTCGACCCCGACCCCGCCGCCATGCCCCCCCAGCTCCTCGGCGAGCCCGCCACCCTCGCCGACGCCGCCGACGCCGCCGAGCGCTTCTGTCGCGCGATCGTCGACGGGGTCGCCGGCATCGTGCCGGCGGTCAAGCCCCAGTCGGCCTTCTTCGAGCAGTTCGGCGCCGCCGGCATCGCCGCCCTGCAGCGGCTCATTGCCCACGCCCGCCAGGCCGGCCTCCTCGTCATCGAAGACGCCAAGCGCGGCGACATCGGCACCACGATGGAGGCCTACGCAACCGCCCTGCTTGGCCGCGCCCCTCTCGCCGGCGGCGACGCCCCAGTCCACGACGCGGACGCGACGACGCTCTCTCCCTACCTCGGCGCCGACTCGCTCACGCCGATGGTCGACGCCGCCGCCCGCCACGGCAAGGGGCTCTTCGTCCTGGTGCGGACCAGCAACCCCGGCTCGGGCGACCTCCAACTGCTGCAGGCCGCCGACGGGCGCCGCCTCTTCGAGCACGTCGCCGTGATGGTCGCCCAGCTCGGCGCCGACGATCTGGGCGAGCGCGGCTTCTCCAGCGTCGGCGCGGTCACCGGCCTTACCTTCCCCGAGGACGCGGCGACCCTCCGCACCCTAATGCCGCACTCCCTCTTCCTCGTCCCAGGTCTCGGCCCTCAGGGCGGCCGCAGCGCCGACTTCCCGCTCTTCCTCAACGAAGACGGCCAGGGCGCCATCGCCGCCGCCGCCCGCGCCATCGCCTCCGGCTGGCGCACCCAGCCAGAGGGAGACGACCCGGTCGAACGCGTCCGCCGCGGCGCCCAGGCAACGGCGGAACAGGCCAACAAGGAACTCCGCCAGGGCCTTCTGGAAACCGGCCGCTGGCGCTGGTAGCTCCCGCCTACGCCCCGAGCAGGATTCGAACCTGCGGCCTACTCCTTAGGAGGGAGTCGCTCTATCCGACTGAGCTATCGGGGCCTGGAGGCTCATCGTAGAGGCTCTCCGCGGCCAGTTCTCTGGCGCGGCGGCTCCACAGTTTCACCTGCATGAAGATGTCGTCGCCGTAGCCTTGGAGGGCGTCGAGGGCGATGAGAGTGAAGCGGTTCCTGGAGATCAGCTCTTGGTCGACGGTCTCCAGCTCCAGCTCCGCCGTGGCGGCGACGGCGCCGGTGACGAGGGGGCGGCCCCAGACCAGGGTGATCGCGCCCGCCCGCCCGTTCTCCCCGCGCCAGCGGCCGATTACGTCGTCGTTGAGGTCGATCCGCCAGTCGGGGTTGTCCTCGGCGAGGACGTCGGTGTAGTCGGAGGCGGCACGGAAGTCGGCGGGGTCGCCGCTCTCGGGCTGGATGTAGGAGACGTGGCCGAAGAGCTCCAACTCATTGACTCGCGCCGTGCAGGGCACCCAGACGCGGCCGCCCCAGGCGCGCTCGGGGAACCAGTCGATTTGCTCAGGCGGTTCGACTCCCTCCGGCAGGTCCTCGATCGCGGCGCACGCCTCCCGGAACGCCGCGCTCAACCGCTCGGCAAACCGCCCGTGCGGAATCCCCTCCTGCGTCGTGTCGGCGATGAACCGGGGAATCGGGCGCGGGTTCGGCGGCATCGGCCGGGCGACCCTACTCTGGGAGGGAGTCCCGCAGGTCGGCGGCGGCGCGCTCGGGCGGGTAGATATTGATGTCGACGCCGGTGGCGAACTCGAAGGCGGCCTTGACGGTGAGGCGGGGGACGATGTCGATATGCCAGTGGAAGTGGTCTGTGCCGTGGGGGGCGGTGCGGACCCAGAGGTTCAGCTCCGGCGGGCGGCCGAAGCGGGCGGCGAGGGTGCGCAGGGCAGTGTGGAGCATGGCGGCGCCAGTGTCGTCCTCCTCGAAGCGGGCGGCGGGACGGCGGGGGACGATGCGCAGCTCGAAGGGGGAACGGGAGGCCCAGGGGCAAACGAGCGCCGCCTCGTCGTCAATCGCGACCAGGCGCTCGCGGCGGCGCACCTCCTCGACCAGGACGTCGCCGAGCAGGCTGTTGCCGCCGGCCCGCTCGCGGTAGGCGCCGGCCCGCTCGCGCTCGCGCGCCACCGTGGCGGGCACGAAGGGCAGCGCGTAGAGCTGGGCGTGGGTGTGCTCGAGCGAGGCGCCCGCGCCGCCGCCCTCGTTGACGATCAGTTGTACGTAGGCGGCGTCGCCGTGGGCGCGCATCCGCTCGCGCCAGGTGGCGATCACGCCGGCGAATCGCTCTTCGCTCAGCTCCGCCATCGAGGTCGCGTGCTCGGGGGAGTGGACGATCACCTCGTGGGCGCCGCGCGCGGGGCGGGAGGAGAAGAGGTCCGGCTCGCTGACGCGCTGGGAGGCGAGCAGGGGGTCGGCTGAGCTGGTGAAGGCGCCCGCGTCGCCGCCGCCAGCGGGCGGCGCGGTGTCGTCTCCCTCTCCCTCGTTCGCGAGCGCCGGAAAGAGGTTGGGCACGACGCGGGTCGTCCAGCCCGGGGTGTCGGCCGCACCGCCGCCGGCGCGCACCGCGTACACCTCGGGCGGCGTGCGGTCCTCGCGTCCCTCGCAAAAGGGGCACTCGGCCGGCCCTTTCGGCTCACTCGCCGCCGGGTTGAACCCCTCCGGACGGCCGGCCCGCCCGGGCGCGAGGATCGTCCGCAGCCCGGTCAGCTGGTCTATGCGTATCTCGGGCGCGCTCAGGAGCGGGAGGGTGGCAGGTCGTCGGCGTCCGGCTCGGGGGGTGGCGGAGGCGACTTCGGCTTGCCCTCCCCTCTAATCCCACCCAGGAACGGCTCCAGCACGTCCATCGGCAGCGGGAAGACCACCGTTGTGTTCTGGTTGCTGCCGATCTCGAGCAGGGTTTGGAGGTAGCGCAGCTGAAGGGAGGCCGGGTTCTGGCTGATGATGTCGGCGGCGTCGGTGAGCTTCTGCGCCGCCTGGTATTCGCCCTCGGAGTTGATGATCTTGGCGCGCCGCTCGCGTTCGGCCTCGGCCTGGCGGGCGATCGCCCGCTGCATCTGCTCGGGGATCTCGACGTCCTTGATCTCGACCGCGGTCACCTTCACCCCCCAGGGCTCGGTCGACTCGTCGATGATCTTCTGTAGCTCCTCGTTGAGGCGCTCGCGCTCCGCCAGCAGCTGGTCCAGCTCGGCCTTGCCGAGCACCGAGCGCAGCGCCGTCTGGGAGATCTGCGAGGTGGCGAGCAGGAAGTTCTCCACCTCGACGATCGCTCTGTTGGAGTCGACCACGCGGAAGTAGGCGACCGCGTTGACGCTGGCCGGCACGTTGTCGCGGGTGATCACCTCTTGCGGCGGGATGTTCAGCGTGACCGTGCGCAGGTCGACCTTCACCATGCGGTCGACGAAGGGGATCAACAGGATCAGCCCCGGCCCCTTGGTGGCGATCAGCCGGCCGAGGCGGAAGATCACCCCCCGCTCGTACTCGCGCAGGATCTTGATCGCGGCGAAGAGGACGATCAGGGCGAGAATCGCCAGAACGGCGATGACGACGATCAGGGCGGTCATCGAAGGTGACTCTACCCGCCGCCCGCCTCAGCCAAGCGCGTAGCGGCGGATGTCGGCTTCGAGGTCGGTGGGGTCGGAGTAGGGGCCCTGCTGGAGTGAGACCAGCTTGCCCTGGCGGTCGTAGAAGGCGGTGTCGGGGAGGCCGAAGGAGGCGCCGATCGATTCGGCGATCTCTCTGTCGGGGTCGGTGTAGCTGGGATAGGGAACGGGGGCCTCGCCCAGGAAGGTGGTGGCCGCGTCGTCGGAGTCCTGGGAATCGACTCCGAGGAAGGCGACGCGCTTGCCGTAGCGGGCGGAGAGCTTCTGCAGGGTGGGGAACTCGAAGCGGCAGGGCCCGCACCAGGAGGCCCAGACGTTGACCACAACCGGGTAGCCGCGCAGCGCCGCGATCCGCTTCTCGTAGGCGTCGACGCTGCCCGGCAGCAGCTCGTTGGCCTGGGAGTGGAGCGCGGCGAGTGGGGTGGGCGCGCCCGCCAGGGCCTTGTCGTAGTCGGGGGGTGCGGAGCCGTCGCCTGAGGAGGAGCCGCAGCCGGCCAGCGCCACAAGCACCATGGCAATCGCGAAATTTCGCACCGCACGCATCGTCTGAATGATTAAATATGTTCTGTTCGGTTCGCTCCTATGCGGGCCGCTGAGATCGCCGGGGAAGGGAAAGACTCCGGCCCCTCACCCATTTGTCCCGTCCGCGCGCGTTGCGTCACGGCTGGGACGGAACCAAGGGCTTTCATGGCCAACACCAGCGAAGTTGCCGCGCCGGCGGCAGTTCCCTCAAGCGACGAGATCGATCGCGCGGCGAAGTTCGCCCGCGAGCCCTTCCTGCTCGACGGCGAAGGGCCAGAGGCGCTTGCTCCGGGGACGGCGCGGCGGCGGGCGCTCGACGCGGCGCTGGCCGAGATCGAAGGGGGGGCGGAGGAGCCCTCGATCGAGTGGCGGCAGGACTTCTCCCTGCTTTTGGGGCTGGAACGGCTGCTCTCCGAGGAGCCGCCGAAGCTGCGCGATGGGGCGGAACTCTCCGCCCACCAGGTCGACGCACTCTCCGGCACCCTGACCGAGCTGATCGCCGAGCAGCAGGTCGGGGCGGGGCCTGTTGCGGCTGAGGAGGCAGCGGCAGATCCCGCGCCGGCCGAGCCCTCTCCCGTGGGCAGGAACGGAGCGGAGGCAGTCGACGAAGAGGAAGAAGTCGCCCCCGACGAAGAGCCCCAGGACTGGGAAGAGGAACCGGCCGACGACGAGGAGGCGCCGATCGCCGAAGCGCCGGAGGACCCCGGCGCGGAGCGGCGCTTCTGGTTCGAGCACGCGACCGGCGCCGGCAAGACGGTCGCCGCGGTCGGCTTCATCGACGCTTCCCGCACCGGCGGGGTGCTGATCCTCACTCACCGGCGCAACTTGGTCGACCAGTTCATCGGCGAGATCTCCGACCGCGGCTACAAGGAGCGGCTGCGGCCGCCGCTGATGGACGGGCGCGACGACGCCGACGGCCCGGTCACGGTCGAGACCTACCAGTGGTTCGTCCGCAACCACAAGAAGGTCTCCGACGCCTACTCGATCGTCATCTGCGACGAGGCGCACACGGCGCTGGGGGAGAAAACCAGCGCCTGCATTCGCGCCTGGACCGGCCCCGTCTACATCGGAATGACCGCGACGGGGGCGCTGATCGCCCGCCACGTCGCCGACCTCTTCCCGACCCAGACTTCGCGCTTCGACCTGGCGCAGGCGGCGCGGCGCGGGGTGATCTCGCCGCTGCGCTGCCTCCGCATCCCGCCGGGGCCGGGCGTGCGGACGATCGCCAGAGTGCCGCTGCGAAAAGGCGAGGTCGACCAGGACTTCGACCAGGAAGAGCTGGCCGCGTTGCTGGACCAGGAGCCCTTCAACGTGGCGATCGCCGACCTCTACAAGACACGCTTCCGCAAGGTTCCGGGGGTTCTCTACACGGCCGGTGTGCAACACGCGAAGAATGTCGCGAAGGCGTTCCAGGACACGGGGATCGTGGCGCGCGCGGTCTCCGGCGAGACGCCGAAGCGCGAGCTGGCGGAGATCCTGGCGGCGTTCGAGCGCGGCGAGGTCGACGTGCTCTGCAACGCGATGCTGCTGGCGGAGGGGTGGAACTCGCCGCGGGCGACGATCTGCATGCACCTGGCGCCGACCGCGTCGCGGAGGATCTATCAGCAGCGGGTCGGCCGGGTGACGCGGCGCGCTCCGGGCAAGGAGGCGGGACTCGTGATCGACTTCGTCCACCCGGCGACCACCCACGACGAGACGATCGTCACCCTTCACAGCCTGCTCGACCGCGACGTCTACCGGGGGGGCGCGATCGTCGTCGGGCCGGTGCGGCGTGGGCGGGGGCGCAAGGTGCGGGTGGAGCGGCGGGTGGTTCCCGTCTCCGACAACGAGCCGCGGCGCATGCAGGTGCTGGAGCGGGAGCTGTGGCGGATCGCGGTCGAGAACCTCGACTACCCTGAGCAGCATGCCTGGGCGGCGCTGGCCGGGGCCCGGGTGAATCCGCAGGGCTGGCGGCGGGCGCGGGCGATGCTGCAGAACGACCAGACCAAGGAGCTGCGCAGACGGTTCCTGCTGACTTGCGTGCAGCGCAACCGCAACTCGCAGCTGCGGCTGAAAGCGCTGGCTGAGATCGCCGACCTGCGCGACCCCGACGCCTTCGACGACGCGATCGACATCGTCGGGACCTGGAGCCGCGACGACAAGCGGGCCGGGACGCGGACGCTTCTGCAGGCGCTTGTCGACAAGCGGATCGGGCGGCGCGACCAGGCGCAGGCGTGGGTCTGGCGGCTCGCTTCCTACACGCGCGAGCTGCACGAGGAGTACGCGGTGCAGCGCTGGCCGGAGACGAAGCGGCTGCTGGGGCTGCTGGTCAACTCGTCGGGGCGGGCGCACGGGCGCAACGCGCGGCGGTTGGTGCACGCGTCGCGCAGACAGGACCGGCGGCTGGCGGTCTCGCTGCTGGCCGCGGCGGTGGCGCACACGCCGGAGGGCGAGGAGGTGCTGCGCGGCGCGCGGATGCGAATGGCGCGCAAACCGTCAGCGATCGCCCGCGAGCTGCTGCGCAACTTCCCGAAGGGGAAGCGGCGGCGTAAGCGGAAACGGCCTTCAGAGAAGGTGGACCTCGCCGGCAGCGAGAACGGTGCGGCTGTCGTCGGGGGCGACGACGATGAGGTTGCCTCCGCCGTCGACGCCGGCGGCGATTCCTGAGCCGGCGTTCCAGGTGATTTCGCGGCCGTTGAGGGCGTCGCGGGCGCGGAAGGCGGCGAGGATTGCGTCGGGGTCGGCGTCGATCCATTCCGCCAGCCGTTCACTGAGAACGCCACTCCCGCTGTTCCTTGTGTCCGCATAGCGACTAAAAGGAACAGCGGAACGGTTAGCAATGGCGAGTGAGGTCGCGGGGTCGCGCAGCTCGGGCGGGAACTCTTCGGGTTCGATCGTCAGGTTGAGCCCAACGCCTATGACGGCCCAGCCGTCCTGAGGGCGGGCTTCGATCAGGATGCCGGCGACCTTGCGTCCGTCGATCCAGACGTCGTTCGGCCACTTGATCTGACATTCGACTGGGGCGAGCTGCTCGGCGGTGTCGCAGACGGCGAGGGCTGCGGCGAGCTGCAGCAGCGAATGGTCGGCTATCTCGCGAACGATCGCGGAGTAGAGGAGGGTTCTTCCAGCCGGCGCGATCCAACTGCGCCCCTGGCGCCCGCGCCCTTCGGTCTGCTCGTCGGCGGTGACGACGGTGCCGTGCGGGGCGCCGGACGCGGCCAGCTCACGGGCGCGGGTGTTGGTCGAATCCGTGACTCGGAAATGGCGATGGGGGGCGCCGAAGCTCATCTCGCGTCGGCGAGCAGCGCTTCGACCAAGCCGTCGACGTCGTGGCGCTCGGCTTCGACGTGGACGGTGAGGCCGGCGGCGCGGGCCGCTTCGCTTGTAATTGGGCCGATGGAGACGATGCGGGCGGAGTTGGGGAAGCGGTCGCCCAGTGCCTTGACGAGGTTGGTGACGGTCGAGGACGAGGTGAAGGTGACGTAGTTGGCTGCTTGAGCAGCTTCGATTGCGTCGGGGGCAGGGTCCTCACGGACCGTCTCGTAGAGGGCGACGATGTCGACCTCGGCGCCGCGCTCGCGCAGGGCGTCGGGGAGGACGTCGCGCGCTTCGGCGGCGCGAGCGACGAGAACGGGGCGATCCTTCACCTCGACGGCGGCGAGCGCTTCGACCAGTGCCTCGGCAACAAATCGCTCGGGAACGATGTCGGCACAGATGCCATGCTCGGCGAGGGCGCGGGCGGTGCCGGGGCCGATCGCGGCGACGGTGGCGTTGGCGAGTGCGCGGGCATCGAGGTTCGCCTCTGCCAATGCCTCGAACAGCAGGCGCACGCCGTTGGGACTGGTCAGGCAGATGAGCGCGTAGGTGTGGATGGCGTCGACGGTGCGGCGCACTTCATTGGAATCGATCCTCGGCTCGATCCGGATCGCGGGCAGCTCGACGACTTCGGCGCCGAGTGCGCGCAGGGTCGCGGCGAGGCCGCTGGCCTGGGCGCGAGCGCGGGTGACGACGACGCGCTTGCCGTACAGGGGGCGGCGCTCCAGCCAGGCGAGCGCATCGCGGCGCGCGACGACCGGGCCGACGACGATCAGCGCCGGGGCTCTGACCCCCTCGCGTTCGACTGTGTCCGCAATCGTGCTGAGGGTCGCGGTGACGGTGCGCTGGCCCGCCATCGTGCCGCGCTCGATCGCGGCGGCGGGCTCCTCAGGGTCGCGGCCCGCGTCGATCAGCGCCGCCGCGTTCTCGGCCAGCTGCTTGACGCCCATGTAGAAGACGAGCGTGCCGGGGAAGCGGGCCAGCGCCTCCCAGTCGAGGACGGTCTCATCCTTCTCAGGGTTTTCGTGGCCGGTGACGAAGGCGACGGCGGATGCGTCGTCGCGGTGGGTGACCGGGATTCCCGCATAGGCGGTGGCGGCAACTCCGGCGGTCACCCCGGGGACGATCTCGAACTCGACTCCGGCGTCGCGCAGCGCCTCTCCCTCCTCGCCGCCGCGGCCGAAGACGAACGGGTCGCCGCCCTTCAGCCGCACGACGCTCTTGCCGGTCTGAGCCGCCTCGATCAGCCGCGCGCCGATCTCCTCCTGTGGGACAGAGGGCACACCGGGCTGCTTGCCGACATAGACCAGTTCCGCGTCGGGGCGGGCGCCATCGAGAGCGCCGGGTGGGATGAGGCGATCGTGGAAGACGACATCGGCGGTGGCGATCAGCTCCAGCGAGCGCGCCGTCATCAACCCCGGATCGCCAGGTCCCGCCCCGACCAGGTACACGACTCCGGCTCGCGCGCTCAAGCCAGGGCCTCCGCCCTCTCAAGAATGTCGCGGGCGCCGGCGGCGAGGAGGCGCTCAGCCAGGAGTTCTCCAACCGCCGCCGGGCGATGGGCGTCGCCTTCGACCCGGTCTCGAATCCATTCACTGCCGTCCGGGAGGCCGACGAACGCGGCGGCCGCGACCCGACCGCCGTCGATATGGGCGTGCACGCCGATCGGGGTCGCGCAGCTTGTCTCGAGCAGGGCAACGACGGTGCGCTCGACGGTCAGCTCACGCATGGCGGTGTCATCGCTGACCTTGGTGACCGCGTCGCGGGTCGGCTCGTCGTCGGCTCGAGTCTGGAGTACCAAGGCGCCCTGCCCCGCAGCCGGGGTCATCATTTCGGCAGGGATTGAGAACGACGCCTCGCCCTCCCGCCCGAGCCGCCGCAACCCCGCGGCCGCGAGCACGATCGCGTCCACCTCTCCTTCACCCAGCTTCCTCAGCCTGGTGTCGACGTTCCCGTGCATCTCCTCCACCTGCAAGTCCGGTCGTGCGGCAAGAAGCTGGGCGCAGCGTCGAAGGCTCGCGGTCCCAACCCGCGCGCCTTCCGGCACGTCATCGAGCGAGGTCCCAACACCAATCCACACGTCCCCCGGGTCCTCGCGCGCGAGGACCCCGGCAATCGCCAACCCATCCGGCATCTCCGAAGGCAGGTCCTTGGCGGAGTGGACGCCTATCTCCGCCTCGCCGTTGAGCAGCGCCCGCTCGACTCCCCGCACGAAGCGCGCCTTGTCGCCCGGCTCGCCGTCTGAGGACACCTCGACAAGTTCGGCCCCGCCCAAGAGATCAGCCACCAGGCGCGCCTGGGCCAGCGCTAGAGCGCTTCCCCTCGTGGCGATCCGCAACGCCAAGTGGCCCTCAGGCCGACTTGCCCTTACGGCGCAGCTCGGTCACGTTTCCTCCCGCTTCACCCTCCGGCTCCGTCTCCGCGGCGTCCAGCCCGAACAGCTCGCGCAGGGCGCTCACATATAGGTAGGCGTCGTCGCTGCCGGCCGAGCGCTTCATCCGCAGAGTCGGCTCGTGCAGGAGGCGGGAGGCGATCGCCTTCGCCATCGCACGTAGCCGTTCGCGGTCGGCCTCGCTGAGGCTTTCCCAGCGCGGGTCGTTCTCGGCCAGGACGCGGCGCACGACCTCGTCGGCGCGCTCGCGCAGCGAAGAGATCGTGGGCACCACCTCAAGGGAGGCCAGCCAGCGCTCGAAGCGTTCCTGCTCGACGGTGAGGATGCGATCGGCCCGCTTCACCTCGGCCTCCCGGCCGCCGGCGTTGCGGGCAACTATCTGCTGCACGTCGTCGATGTCGTGCAGGCTGACTCCGGCGATCTCGCGGCAGGCAGGTTCGATGTCACGGGGCACGGCGATGTCGACCAGCAGCAGCGGGCGGCCGTCGCGACTCTCCATCACCTGGGCGAGGTCATCGCGCTCGACGATGTGGTGCGGGGAATTGGTCGCCGAGACGACGATGTCGGCGGCCTCCAGCTGTTCGGGCAGTTCTTCGAAGCGAACCGCCTCGCCGCTGAAGCGCTGCGCCAGGCCGATCGCCCGGTCGTAGTGGCGGTTGGCGACGAAGACGGTGGCGACGCCGCGGGCGACCAGGGCGCGGGCGACCAGCTCGGCGGTCTCTCCGGCGCCGATCACCAGCACGCGGCGGTCGGCCAGGTCCCCCAGGGTGCGGCGGGCCAGCTCGACCGCGACGGATGAGATCGATATTCCCTTCTCGCTGATCCCGGTCTCCTCGCGGGCACGGCCCCCGGCGGCGAGAGCGCCGCGGAACAGCCGGTTGAGGATCGGCCCGGTGCCGCCCTCGACCAGGGCCAACTCGTAGGCGCGCTTCACCTGTCCCTGGATCTCGGTCTCACCGACGATCATCGAGTCGAGCCCGGCGGTGACTCGGAAGAGGTGGTGGGCGGCCTCGCCGGAGCGCAGGGAGTAGAGGTGTCCCAACAGCTCGGTGGGACGGATCTCCGCCTGGCGGGTGAGGACTCCCAAGGCGGTGGACTCGGCCTCTACTGGGTCGGAGACGACCAGGTAGAGCTCGGTGCGGTTGCAGGTCGAGATCGCCGCCGCTTCGTGGATGCCGGCGGCGTCGGTCAGCTCGCGGAGGGCGCCGACCGCGCGCCCCTCGGTAAGCGAAAGTCGCTCCCGCAGATCCAGCGGGGCGGTCTTGTGGGAAACGCCAAGGGCGAGAAGCTCAGACATCGACGGTCACCTTCTCGGACTCTCCGTCGCGGTTACGCTGCTCCGCGAATCCCGCCAACTCTCGCAGTTCCCGCTCGATCCGCTGCAGCTTTGCCGCCATGATCGCGACGTAGACGACGATCAGGATCAGGAAGACGACGTAGGCGCCGGCGACGTACTTGCCGGCTTCGTCGAGGGGCAGGGCGGGAGCGGCGAGCGGCAGCAGCGCGGAGAGCACCTAGCTCACCTCCGGGGCGATCCGCGACTGGCCGCTGGCGGCTGGCGCGTCTAGGGCGCGGCGCAGGCGCTTCACCTGTCCCGAGGCGCTCTTCGCGGTCAGCTCGAACTTGACCAGCGTCACCCAGAGCAGCGCGATCGCCGCCAGGCAGACGAGGAAGGTGAGCCGCATCGATCCCGGCAGCCCTCCCTCCGCAGTGGCGAAGACGCGCGGGTGGACGAGGCTCTCGGCGAGCCGCACCGCCAGGAAGTTAAGCGGCACGAAGGCGCCGGCGGTGACGGCGAAGACCGACGCGTAGCGGGCCTGGCGGTCGCGGTCCTCGATCGCGTAGCGGAAGGGGTAGTAGGTCGCGTAGAGGAGGAAGACGATCAGGAAGCTGACCAGGGTCGGCTCGTCCCACACCCACCAGTGGCCCCACGACGCCTTGGCCCAGATCGAGCCGGTGACGAGCACGGCGACGCCGAAGATCACCGACATGTGGATGGAGACGTAGGAGTAGGCGTCCCAGCGGCTGTCGCCGCTGCGCAGGTGGGCGATCGCGAAGACGCCGCCGACAATGAAGCCGACGAGCGCGGTGATGGCGAGCGGCACGTGCAGGTAGAAGATCTTCTGGATGAAGCCCTGGTCGGCGTCGAGCGGGGCGTAGAAGAAGACCAGGCTGAAGCCGAGGGAGATCGTCGCCACGGTGGCGATCGAGAGGGCTCTGAGTCCTTTGCCGTACATGCGTTTCTCGCGGTGGGGCGCGGCGCGCGCCTAGTCCTCGAGCAGGAAGTCGAACACCGCGTATCCGACCAGCAGGAAGACCAGATCGTATAGACCGAGGACCGCCAGCCAGGTGCCGAAGCGGTCGTAGCCGGGGCCGCCGATGGCGAGCAGGGGGTCGGTGGCGCTGGCCGCGGCGATCGTCAGGGGGACGACGAGGGGGAGCAGAACCAGGGGGACCAGCAGGTCGCGGGCGCGCGAGTGGACTGCCATCGAGGAGATCAGCGTGCCGGTGGCGGCGAGGCCGAGGTCGGCAAGGAGGAGGACGCCGGCAAGCGGAGGGAGCGCGGCGGCGGAGTCAAGGAAGAAGACGGCGAAGACGGGAACGATGATCGCCTCCAGGACGAGCAGATATATGAGGAGCGCGGCGGCCTTGGCGGCAAAGAGGGCGGTTCGATCAATCGGCGCGAGGCGGATCGCGTCGAAGCCTCCCTCCTCGCGCTCGGCGACGAAGAGCCGGTTGATGCCGAGGATCGCGGCGAAGAGCAGGGTCGCCCAGAGGACGCCGGCGGCGAGGCTGCCGAAGAGGGCGGTGCGGTCGAGGCCGAAGCGGAAGATGACGAAGGTGGTGACCGCGAAGAGCGCCATCGCGGGGAGGGACTGGAGGGTGCGCAGCTCGGCGCGCAGATCCTTGGCGAGGATCGCGGCGAAGGCGGTGCGTGAGGGGGTCATCGGGGGGCGGCCTCCGTGAGCTTTGCGGTGCCATCGACGCCGAGGTGGAGGACTCGGTCGGCGTCCGGGAGGGCGCGCTCGGGGTCGTGGGTGACGACGACGCGGGTGCGGCCGGGTGCGGGGCCGATCAGGGCGCGGGCCAGCTCGCGGCTTTCGGCGTCGAGGTGGGAGTCCGGCTCGTCCAGCAGCAGCAGCTCGGGCCCGTGCAGGACGCAGCGGCAGATCGCGAGGCGCTGGCGCATTCCGGCGGAGAGCTCGGCGACACGCTCGTCGGCACGGCGCTCCATCCCCAGGGCCGTGAGGAGGTCGGCGATGCGCTGCTCGGCGGGGGCGCGATCGATCCCGTGCAGGCGAGCGTGGAAGCGCAGGTTCTCCCGCCCTGTCAGGTCGCGATAGAGCAGCGGCTCGTGTCCGAGGAAGCCGACCTTGCCGCGCAGCTTCCAAGCCTCCCGGGGGAGGGAACAGCCCAGCACCTGCACCTCGCCCGCGGTCGGTCGCAGCAGCGTTGCAAGAATCCGCAGCAGCGTCGTCTTCCCGGCCCCATTCGGCCCCAGCACGGCCATCGACTCCCCCGCGCCCAGCTCAAAGTCGACCCCCGCCAGCGCCACGCTCTCGCCATAGTCGCGCCGCAGCCCGCTGACGCCGATCGCCGCCCGCTCGCGGTCGTCGCGCCGCGGCCGGGCGACCGCGACGGCGGGATCATCTGCACGCTGGGTCATCGAATTGATTCTCCCCTGCATTTGCCACGCTTGCGGTATCGGTGTGCGAATGGGAGACTGTTCCTGCTGCACGCAGGGCTTGATGACCATTCGGGGACAGGGGGAATGGGATGCAGAGCGGGAAGCGATGCTTGGTCGTTGGACTCGCGGTTCTAGGCCTTGCGGTCGGGCCGGCGACCATGGTCGGCGCTGAAGGTTCCCCACCGTCGGTTACGACCGGGCAAGGCGTTCTCTACATTGGACCGGCGATCGAGCCGTACTTGATGCTCAACGGAGTTGTCAATCCCAAGGGGAGCAACACGACTTGTTGGTTCGAATATGGCTCGACCGAGTCCTACGGCTACGTTGTTCCTTGTAAAGAGAATCCCGGCGCAGGGACGAGCGATGTTTGGGTCAGCGCCCGGGTGGAGAACGTGCCAGACGTTGATCGGCCGAGTCATTTTCGCCTCGTTGCATTCAATGCCAGCGGCACGACCGCAGGGAAAGACCAGCCGCTCCTCACCGGCATTGTCGACAGTTTTGGCGATCGCCCCGCCAAAGCGGCCGTCGCCACGCGAGCGGTGATCCGGAATGGCAAGGCCAGGATAGTGATGAGTTGCAGACGCGTCGCCGGCTATAACGTCGCTTGTCTTGGCGATGTACAGCTGGTTGCGCGCATCCAGCAAGGGGTCGGCAAGCCGATCAAGGAACGAGTGGCGGGCGAGGACACTTACAAAGTGCTCGTCGACCAAACGAAGATCGTCCCAATCGCCTTCCCCGCTTGGGCGAAGCGACTGCTGACCAGATCTCCGGATCGCGTCAAGTTCGTGGTCGACGGCCCAGAGCTCGAGCGACACCCCATAAAGCTCTACCTCCCCGGCTGAGCCAGCCGCCAGCCGCGCTGACCTCCACCCCCAAGGGGGGAGAATCTCCGCTTCGCTGTTCCTTATGTCCGCATAGCGACCAAAAGGAACAGCGGAAGCGGGAGCAGTGGGGAGTGGCGAGAGTTGCCGCGCGTCAGCATGGGGTGGTCTCCCGCCACCAGTTGAGGGAACTGGGGCTAAGCGATGCGGCGATCGCACACGACGTGGCTTCCGGTCGGCTTCACCCGCTCTTCCACGGGGCATTCGCCGTCGGCCACCCGCGAGTGGGGCGACACGGCCGGATGCTTGCCGCAGTGCTCGCCTGTGGTGAGGGCAGCGTGGTCTCGCATGGCACGGCGGCGGCACTATTGGGCTTGTGGGAGCGTCCGCCCGCCGACTTGGACGTAATCGCCCCCGTCCAGGCCGGACGCAAGATAGATGGCATCCGCAGGCGCTATGTCCCGCCTCCTTCGCCGGGTGACGCGCTGATCCATGAAGGCGTGCCATGCACCAACCCGTCTCGGACGATCGTCGACCTCGCCAGCGCCTTTGGAGAGCGGTCGCTGCTTAGTGCCGTGGAGCAAGCCGCGGTGCTTCACCTACTCGACGTGTCGGCGATCGACGCGGTTCTCACCGGCCATCGCCGCCGCGGCAGCCGCCTCCTGCGCCGGATTCTCGAGGACTGGCGCCCTCTTCCGGCTGCACCGCGGGTGCGCAGCCCGCTGGAAGCGAAGTTGCTGCCCTTGATCGTCTCGCGTGGGCTTCCGACCCCGCTTATCAATCACAAGATGACGATCGTGGGGCGGACGCTGGAGGTCGACTGTCTCTGGCCGGAACAGCGCGTCGTGGTCGAAGCCGACGGACGCAAGTTTCACGACAACCCGGCTGCCTTCGAGCGGGACCGCCGTCGCGACCGCAACCTCCAGGTAGCGGGGTATCGCGTGTTGAGGATCACCTGGGCCCAGGTGGACCAGGAGCCCGAAGCGACTCTGACTGCGATCCGCCGACTGCTCGGCCTCTAGCCAGAGAGAAATCTCCTTCCACTGTTCCTTATGTCCGCATAGCGACCAAAAGGAACAGCGGAAGGACCGGGAGCCTCCTCTGCGCTGTGCATACTCGGGGTGTGGAGCGACTCTTCGACACCGGAGATGGCCGGGGCGCCGAGGCGGTGCCTGCCGCCGATGCACCGTTGGCGGTGCGGATGCGGCCCCGGGGCCTGGATGAGCTGGTTGGGCAGGAGCATGTTTTGGGGGAGGGATCGGCGTTGCGGACGGCGATCGAGACCGGGCATCCGCACAGCGCGATCCTCTACGGGCCGCCGGGGTCCGGGAAGACGACGCTGGCACGGATCGCGGCGGCCGGGGCCGAGGGGGCCTTCGAGGAGGAGTCCGCCGTCAACGCCGGGAGAGCGGAGATCCGGGCGGTGATCGGGCGGGCGCGGGAGCGGCGGCAGGCGAGCGGGCGGCCGACGGTCCTCTTCCTGGACGAGATCCATCGCTTCAACAAGGCCCAGCAGGACGCGCTGCTGCCGGCGGTCGAAGAGGGGCTGCTGACGCTGATCGGGGCGACGACCGAGAATCCCTACTTCGAAGTCAACTCGGCGCTCCTTTCCCGCTGCCAGATATATGAGCTGCGGCCGCTGGAGCCGGAAGGGGTGGAAGCGCTGCTGCGGCGGGCGCTCGGCGACCCGCAGCGCGGCCTGGCCGACCCGCCACCGGTCGAAGACCAGGCGCTGGCGATGCTGGCCCACCGCAGCGGCGGCGACGCGCGAGTCGCGCTCTCGGCGTTGGAGCGGGCGGTCGAGCGCTCGCGCGGCGAGCCGATCGACGTCGCCGCGATCGAGGACGCGTTGCAGCGCAAGGCGCTCGACTACGACCGCGAGGGAGACCGCCACTACGACTTCATCTCCGCCTGGATCAAGGCGACCCGCGGCTCCGACGTCGACGCCTCCCTCTATTACCTGGCGGTGATGCTGGAAGGCGGCGAGGACCCGCGCTTCATCGCCCGCCGCATGGTCATCCTCGCTTCCGAGGACGTCGGCAACGCCGACCCCCAGGCGCTGCTTGTCGCCGACGCGGCGGCCAGCGCGGTCGACCGGGTCGGCCTCCCCGAGTGCGCGCTCAACCTGGCGCAGGCCGCCGTCTACCTGGCGCTCGCCCCCAAGTCCAATGCCTCCTACAAAGGGCTCGGTGCCGCCCGCGCCGAGGTCCGCGAGAACGGCGCCAAGACACCGCCCGATTACCTGCGCGACGCCCACTATCCCGGCGCCAATAAACTCGGCCGGGGCGAGGGCTACCGCTACGCGCACGACGAGCCGGGCGGCGTCAGCGATCAGCCGTTGCTGCCGCCGGAGCTTGAAGGCCGCCGTTTCTACGCCCCCACCGACCGCGGTTTCGAGGCCGAGCTGACGCGCCGACTCGCCGCATTGCGGGCGCGATTTTCCAGTTCTTAATCCCGCCGCAACTTCCCAGAGCCCTCCGTGTTTCAGAGTCGGCTGTCCAAGCTAGAGCCAGGGAGAGCCGACACACACACCGGCCGGAGGCCTGGACTGGGGGCCTCCGGTCGGGACTTTCACCGGGTTAGCCAGGGAGGGAAGTGCGGTCGGCGGGAGGACTCAGCCGCGACGTTTGCGGAGGGTCCGCCCGCCGACCTTCAGCAGCGGGCCGGCGCCCTCGCGCAGGGCCTCGGCGCGGGCCGCGCCCTGGCCGTAGAGCAGCTTGGCCGAAGCGCGGACAGCCTCGCCGAGGGTGCGGTCGTAGGGGTGCCACCAGAAGTCGCGGGTGAGGCCCGGCTCCCAGGCGTTCATCTTGATGTTGACGCACTCGTAGAAGCCGAATTTGGAGTGGGAGCGGCCGAGGCCGGAGTCCTTGACCCCGCCCCAGGCGCACTGGCAGGCGCCGTGGCTGAAGGAGTGGTCGTTGACCCAGACCATGCCCGATTCGATGCGGCGGGCGATGCGCTCGCCCTTCTGGCGGTCCTTGGTCCAGACCGAGGCGCCGAGGCCGAACTCGGAGTCGTTGGCGAGGTCGATCGCCTCCTGCTCGGAGTCGACGACGACGATCGGCAGCACCGGGCCGAAGATCTCCTCCCTCATGATTCGCATCTGATGGGTGACGCCGGTGAGGACGGTGGGGGCGACGAACTTGCCGGAGAGGCCGGGAACCTCGGTGGGGCCGCCGCAGAGCTTGGTTGCGCCGGAGGCGACCGCGTCCTCGATCAGGTCGACGACGATCTCGTACTGGCCGTCGGAGGTCATCGGGCCGATCTCGGTCTCCCACTCGAGCGGGTTGCCGAGGCGCAGCTGCTGGGCCTCGCGGGCGACGCCGTCGACGAAGCGGTCGGCGATCTCGCGCATGACGTAGACGCGCTCGATCCCCGAGCAGGTCTGCCCGGCGTTGGCGAAACCGCCCCAGACGGCGCCGCTGACGGCGTTGTCGAGGTCGGCGTTGGCGCAGACGATCATCGGATCCTTGCCGCCCAGCTCCAGGACCGAGCCCTTCAGCTGCTGGGCGCAGACCTCGCCGACCTTGCGGCCGACCTCGACCGAGCCGGTGAAGAAGACCTTGCCGACACTGGAGCGGGCGAGGGCGTCGCCGACCGCGCCGCCGCCGTGGACGACGCGGACCAGGCCCTCGGGCAGGCCGCCCTTCTCGAAGACGCGGCGAATCGCCTCGCCAAGGAGCGGTGTGAGGCTGGCCGGCTTCAGCACGACGCCGTTGCCCGCCATCAGCGCGATCGCGACCTCGCCAAAGGGGATCGACCAGGGGTAGTTCCAAGGCGCAATCACCCCGACGACGCCGATCGGCTCGTAGGTGAAGCGGCCTTTCTTGCTCATCAGGAAGGCCTGGGACATGCGGACCTTTTCGTCGGCGAGGATCTTCGGGCCGGCCTTGGCGCACCAGTGCAGGGCGTCGACGGTCGGCAGCAGCTCCATCGTGTAGGCCTCGGCGCGCGGCTTTCCCTGCTCCTTGACGAGCAGCTCGGCGATGTCGTCGATGTCGTCCAGCAGCGCGTCGGCGGCGCGGCGCATGTAGCGGGCGCGGTCAGAGAGGCTCAGCTCGGCCCAGGCGGGCTGGATGCGGGCGACGTCGTCGACGACTCCTTGGACCTGGTCGGGAGTGATCGTTGCGACCGAGCCGACGAGCTCGCCCGTGGCGGGGTTGAACGACTCGAGGGTGGACGGACCGGTGCGTACTTCAGTAGCGGCTTCCATGGGGCGATTCTAAGCGGGATAGGGCGGCCGTCTAAGGTTGATTCATGAGTTCGGAGCCGTTGCGACTCGGTGGCATGGCCTTACGGAACGGGCTGCTGATCCACGGGCCGACGCACTGGGCGGCGGCGGTGCGGGATCGGGACGGGTCGATCCAGGTCGCCTCGGAGCGCAAGCCCGAGCTGGCGCCGAGGCTGGCGGCCAAGGTGCCGGGGCTGCGCGGGCCGCTGAAACTGGCGGAGGCGATGGCGGTGCTGCCGCTGGTGCGACGGCGGTTGCCGGCGGCGCGCTTGCCGTTCGAGGACTGGCGGGTAGTCGGAGCGGTGGGGGCGACGGTGGCCGCCAGCGCGGCACTGCGGAAGCGGATGCCGGGGTCGGCGCTGCGGGAGAGCCTCGTGCAGGCGATCGGAGCGGTGCCGGCGGCAGTGGCACTGATGGACCGCGACCTCGCCGCCTACCACGGGGTCGAGCACAAGGCGATCGCCGCCTACGAGCAGGGGATCGACGACCCGGCGAGTGTGCCGAAGGAGCATGACCGCTGCGGGTCCAACCTGATCGCGCCGATGATGCTGCTCTCGGCCGGGGGAACGGTGCTGCTGGAGCGGCTGATCGAGCGGCCCGGACCGATGGCGCGGGCGGGGGTCGGACTGGGCGGCGCCTCGATTGCGGTGGAGATGTTCGCCTGGAGCGACAGACACCACGGCAGCCCGCTGGCGGAGGCCTTTCACACGCCGGGGCGGGAGATCCAGCGCCACCTCGCCACCAAGGAGCCGACGCCGGAACAGCTGCAGGTTGGGATCGCGGCGCTGGCCGAAATTCTGCGCGTTGAGCAGGCTGGTGGCGACGGGGACGAGCCCCCGCCGGCCACGTAGACTCCGCCGCCCGTGTTCAGCCGGATCGATCACATCGGAGTCGCCGTCGAAGACATCGACGCGGCGATCGCCCTTTATGAGAAGAGCTTCGAGATGGCGCTGGCGCACCGCGAGACCGTTGAGTCGCAGGGCGTCGAAGCGGTACTGCTCGATGTCGGTGACGGCCATGTTGAGCTGCTGCGGCCGCTGGGGCCGGACACGGCGGTGGGTAAGTTCCTCGCCCGCAAGGGGCCGGGGCTGCACCACGTTGCCTACGCGGTGGAGGACATCGACGCGACGCTGAAACAGGTCGCCGCGGCGGGGATCGAGCTGATCGACGCCGAGCCGCGGGTCGGCATCCGCGACAGCCGCGTCGCCTTCCTGCACCCGCGCTCGACCGGCGGCGTGCTGACCGAGATCGTCGAACCCGCGGGAGGACACTGATGGCGGACGCGCAGCGAGTGGAGATCGGCTTCGAGGGTGGCCAGGTGATCTCGGTCCGCCTCAGCGACGACGAGTTGAAGGACCTCCGCAAGCAGCTCGAGAAAGGCGGCTGGCACGACGTGAAGACGGAGGACGGCGTCCTCTCCCTCTACGTTGGCAAAGTCGCCTTCCTCCGCATCGCCTCTGGCGAGCACCGCGTAGGCTTCAGCCTCAGCGACTGACTTCGCTGTCGAGTCCAGAGGCGGAGCCTGCCTGACACTTCGGGCACCAGTAAGTGATGCGATTGGTGTCGCCTTGGCCGCGGGAGGAGATTGGGGTGCCGCAGATGGGGCAGGGTTGGCCGGCGCGGCGGTAGACGGCGCGCGGTTGACGGCCCTGCGCGACCGCCCTCTGCATTGACTGGCGAGCCGCGAGGAGGGCGCGCTCGAGCTCTTCGTCACCTAGCTCTTCGATCCGACGCCAGGGATCGACGCGGGCGGCGAAGCACGCTTCGCTCTTGAAGACATTGCCTATTCCCACAATAAGGCCCTGGTCCAGCAGCGCGTCGCCAAGACCGCAATCGGAGGCAGAGCGGAGGGAGCGAACGGCGGCGTCGAGATCGAAGTCCGGGGCAAGGATGTCGGGACCCAAGCGTGAGAGCCAGGGGTCCCGGCGCACTTCTGCGGCGCTCAGTACCCGCAGGGTCGACCCACCGAACTGAACTGCCTCCTGCTCGCTCCCCCTCAGCACCACCCAGGCCGCATGCGCCGACTTTCGCCAGGCAGCACCCCGCCGGTAGACGTGCCAGGCGCCGTTCATCCCCAGATGGCTATGAAGAACGAGGTCATCGAAGCGAAGCAGGAGGTTCTTGCCCCGCGTCTCTACCTTCTTGAGCCTCCTGCCGTCGAGTCTTTCCACTCCGGCGGCGCGACCACGCGGATTGGGTGCAGTGACACTGACCTTTTCGCCGCCGATCGCTTCCTCGATCCGCCGCCCTGCGCGCAGGACCGTGTCGCCCTCGGCCACGTTTCACCCAAGGGACGTCCAGAGGCGGTCTTCGGCGGCAGCTACCTGGTGGGCGGCGGTGCCGATGTCGCGCCAGAGGGTGGGGTCGGGATCGTTGCGCTCGCTGGCGGCGTGGAAGGCGGCGGCGAGCGCGGTCCAGCGGGCGGCGGCCTCGGCGGCAAGGGGGGCTTCGGGACGACCGGCCTCCTCGAGGAAGCGGGAGTACATGAGGCGGAAGGCGCCGCCGCCGGTGCCGCGGCGCTCGATCACCTGGTAGCCGAAGCGGGCGCACCACTGCCAGTCGTCGGCGGCTTCCGGCCATGAGCCGGCCTCTTCGGCGAGGCGGTTGACGGCGTCGAGACCGGAGTAGGGGCGGAACTCGGGCTCCAGCATCGCCTTCGCGGCGCGCTCGATTGCGGCCGGGATGGCGGCGCGCAACCGCTCGGGGTCGATCGCCTCCGCGACGGTGAACATGTGGCCGGCGATCGGGTAGGCGGGGTGCTGGCTGTGGCGCGCCTTGGCGAGGTTCTTCAGGCGGGTCGTCTGCAGCTCTTCGAAACCTGTGTCGGAGAGGTGGGCGACCTCGTCGTCGTAGCCGGCGAGGACGACCGCGTGGCCGGGGAAGTGGGCGGAGTTGCCGTAGTGGTCGAGGTAATAGAGATCGGTGAGGAGGAGAACCGGGCGCCCGGCGTCGACCTCGGCGCGGGCTGCCGCCCAGGAATCGCCGTCGCCTTCCTCGAAGGTGTGCATCTGCAGCGCCGCGCCGGTCAGGTCGTCGAAGGTCTCCTCCAAGCGGGCGGTGCGGCCGTTGAACCAGCGGCTGGGGGAGGCGTCCGGGAGGGTCACGTAGTAGAAGCAGGCGCCGGCGCCGAGGCCGAACGCCATCTCCTCGCTGATCTCGATGCCGTGGAAGGCGAGCAGGTTGCGGAGGGCGGTCGAGCCGCAGTGGTGGCCGGGCGTGTGGACGTAGCCGGGGACCGAGGGCATGAGGCGCGATTATCCTGCCCGGCCGTGGAGAACGCCGATCTCAAACTGCTGCAGCTGATGCGCACTCGCGGGCACGCGCCCGGGGTGGAGAAGCTTGTGAGGGTTCTGGGGAAGGCCGGGAACAATGGGGCGGTGTGGGTTGTGATCGGTGTGCTGCTTGCCCTGTTCGATTCGGGCAATCGGGAGGCTTGGTTGATCTGCGCGGCGCTGGGGCCGATCGCGATCGGGTTGAACTATGCGGTGAAGTTGGTCGTGCGGCGCCCGCGACCAGTGTTGGAAGGGTTGCCGCCGCTGGGTGGGGCACCCAGCTCGCTCAGCTTTCCCTCGGCGCACGCGACTTCGTCGTTCGCGGTGGCGACCGCGATGACGCGAGTTGAGCCGGTTGCGGCACTCGCCTTCCTGCTCGCGACGGCCCTGGCCCTCGGCCGTCCCTACCTGGGGATGCACTACCCGTCCGACGTGCTGGCCGGGGCGCTGCTGGGGGTTGCGCTCGGGCTGATCGTTCCCCTCTCCCTATGAAGGTCGGGATCGTCGGTCTGCCGAACGCCGGCAAGTCCACCCTCTTCAATGCGCTGACCAAGGGCGGCGCCCAGACCGGGGACTACCCGTTCACGACGATCGAGCCGAACGTCGCCGTGGCGGCGGTGCCCGACGAGCGGCTCGAGAAGGTCGCGGAGACGGTCGATAGCTCGGAGCTGGTGCCGGCGACGATCGCCTTCCACGACATCGCCGGCCTGGTCAAGGGCGCGTCGGAGGGGGAGGGGCTGGGGAACCGGTTCCTCGCCTCTATCCGCGAGACCGACGCGATCTGCCACGTGGTGCGCTGCCACACCGAGTCCGGGGTGCCGCACCCCGACGGCCGGGTCGACCCGCTCGCCGACATCGAGACGATCGAGACGGAGCTGCTGCTTGCCGACTACGAACAGGCGGAGCGGCGGCTGGAGCGGGTGACGAAGCAGGCGAAGTCGGGCGACGCCGAGGCGATCGCCGAGCGGGACTGGCTCGAAGCGGTGCGGGACGCGCTCGCCGCCGGTCGCACGGCGCGCTCAGTTCCCGTCCCCGAAGCTGCCCCCGACGCGCCGCGCAACCTCCAGGCGCTGACCTCGAAGCCGATCCTCTACGTCGCTAACGTCGACGAGGGGGACGCCGACGTGCCGGAGGCGGTCGCCGCCCACGCGGCCGAGGTCGGGGCGGGAACTGTCGCGGTCAGCGCCCGGATCGAGGGTGAGCTGGCAGAGTTGGACCCGGCGGAAGCGGAGGAGATGCGCGAGTCCTACGGGGTCGAGGGCTCCGGCCTGGCGCGCCTCGTCCGCGCCGCCTACGACCTGCTGGAGCTGCTCACCTTCTTTACCGCCGGGGAGGGAAAGGAGGCGGTTGCCCGGCCGCTGCGCCGCGGCTCAACTGCCTGGGAGGCGGCCGGCACGATCCACACCGAGATCCAGGACGCCTTCGTCAAAGCCGAGGCGATCGGCTGGGAGGACCTGGTGAGGTGCGGGGGCTACGCTCCGGCGCGCGACAAGGGGCTGCTGCGAATAGAGGGGCGCGATTACGTAATTCAGGATGGCGATGTAGTGACGATTAAGGTCTGAGCATGGACCAGGGGGGGCGGTTTCCGAGGGTCGCGGCGAAGGCCGGCCACTACGAGAGCTTCTACATCAAGGCCTGCCGGCCGGGGGGCGGCCAGGGGATCTGGATCCGGCACACGGTGCACAAGCGGCCTGGGGCCGAGCCGAACGCGTCGATCTGGTTCACCCTCTTCGACCGGGAAGCGGACGGGCCGCAGGCCACGAAGGTGACCGTGCCGCAGGCGGACCTGTCGGCGCCCGCCGGGTCGTGGATCCGCGTCGACGGGGCCGAGGTCGGGCCGGGCTACGCTCGTGCTTCCGCTGTTCCTTTTGGTCGCTATGCGGACATAAGGAACAGCGGAACGGAGGAGAAGGGCGCGCCGTCGGTCTCCTGGGACCTGACCTTCTCCGGCGACGCCGCCCCCTGCAAGTACCTCCCCGCCGACTGGCTCTACGAGGCGCCGGTTCCCCGCACCAAGTTCGTCGCGCCTTTTCCCAACGCCCGTTTCGACGGGCGGCTGGAGATCGACGGCGAGACGATCGACCTCGCGGGCTGGCCGGGGATGATTGGCCACAACTGGGGAACTGAGCACGCCGAGCGCTGGGTCTGGCTGGAGGGGACGGGATTCGAGGGCGCCTCCGATACATATTTCGACGCCGGCGCCGCCCGCATCAAGCTCGGCTCCTGGACCACCCCCTGGATTCCCTCTGGAATGCTGATGCTCGACGGCAAGGCCCACCGCCTCGGCGGCTTCGGCAAGATCCGCTCGGCGACGATCAGGGAGTCGCCGAGCGCCTGCGAGTTCGTCCTGCCAGGCAAGAACATCGTCGTGCGCGGCCGGGTCTCCGCCCCCCAGAAGGACTTCGTCGGTTGGGTTTACGCCGACCCGAAGGGGCCCGAGCACAACACGATCAACTGCTCCGTCTCGGACCTGGAACTCTCCATTGAGCAACCCGGCCGCCCCTCCCGCACCCTCACTCTCTCCGGCGGCGCCGCCTACGAGTTCGGGATGCGCGAGACCGACCACGGCGTCCCGATCCAGCCCTACTCGGACGACTGAGACCCGCCCGGCTGTCTCGGCTGGCCAGTGACGATCTTCTGGAATGTCATCCAGCGGTCGTAGCCGCCGAGCGCGCTCGCCAGTTGGTCGCCGCGGATTTTGGTGACGCCGCCCGTCCCGTAGAGACGCGCCCAGAGGATGCGGGGGGAGGCGCCGCGCTGGACGATCGCGACCTGCTTCAGCCGCCCCTCCAGATAGCCGCCGAGCTTGGCGCTGATCTCGGGGCCGCTGAAGCGCAGCGTCCAGGTGTGCAGCGGGCAGTAGTAGTCGTAGGGGTCGGGAACTCCCACCAGGTAGGGGACGGGGGCGCCGAAGAAAACGTTCTGGACGCTCTCGGTGTGGCCGCCCGAACAGGCGGAGAAGTAGGTCTCGGCGATTCTCCCTCCGTACATGACGACTTGGCCGCGGGTGGCGTCGGCCGCCAGGTTGGTTGCCGCCGTCTCGGTGGCGATTCCCTCGTAGACCTGGCTACTCACCGTGTCGTAGAGGTCGAAGCCGTTGCCGCTGACCTGAACGCTGAGCGCGTAGGAGCGGGCCGCGACGGCCTGGGCGCGCAGCGCCGCCTGCGGCCAGGAGGAGGGCGACTCGTTGGGGATAACCCCCTTCACGTACTGGTTGACGCTGACCGCGTTGACCACGTTGAGAGAAGCGGCATCGCTGCTGGTCGGCACGACCTCGAGGGCGCCGCGGTAGTCGCCGATCCCGGCGATGCTGACTCGCCCGGCGCCCGCGGCGCGCAGCTTGGCGCCGCAGTTGGCGAGCGGCCGGCCGGCGGAGGTGCGCAGCCGAACGCCAGAGCCGGCCCGGTGCGCTTCGTAATCGCGCCCCGGATCGAGCGCCTTGCCGCAGGCGCTGGTCGCGCCGCTGAAGCCGACGTCGCCGCCGGCGACGTCCAGCAGAACGCGGACGACGCGCGCCCCGGTCAGCTGCCCGATCGCCGTCCCGGCGTAGTAGTGGCCGAGGATGAAGCGGTAGTCCTTGCCGTGCTTGGCGTAGCCGTAGGCGCCGTACTGGCTCATCCCGACCCCGTGGCCGAAGCCGTGGCCGCGCACGACCCAGGTGACGCCGGCGCGGGCGGCCGGGGCGAGGGCGAGCGCCGCCAGCAGCGCAGCCGCGCAGAGTGGGATGAGCCTTCGCCTGCCAAAGCGCATGTCTTCGGTCAACAGATTCGGGGTAGGCGAGTAGCGGCCTGCTCTAGTCTGGGAAAGAGGATTCGGAAGGAGATTTCGCATGGCGACGCAGACGGTTGAAGCGGTCGATCACAAGCTCCTGGTGGCCGGCGAGTGGGTGGAGACGTCGGAGTGGGATGAGGTCCTCAGCCCCTATGACGGGACCGTTGTCGGTCGGGTCGCGCAGGGCGACGCGGCGCTCGTCGACCAGGCGGCCGAGGCCGCGCAGGAGGCCTTCGAGTCGGACGACTTCCCACAGCACGAGCGCGCCGGGGTGTTGGACCGCGCCGCCGAGTTGGCCGCCGAGCGCGTCGACGACCTGACGCTGGCGATCGCCGCCGAAGCGGGCAAGCCGCTGAAGACGGCCAGGGTGGAGGCGGCCCGCTGCGTCGACACCCTCACCTTCTCCGCGGTCGAAGCGCGCAAGCTGACGGGGGGAACCGTGCCGATGGACGCTTCCCCCGCCGGCGCCGGCAAGCTCGGCGTGATGCTGCGCGTCCCCTACGGCGTGGTTGGCGCGATCAGCCCCTTCAACTTCCCGCTCAACCTTGTCGCGCACAAGCTCGGCCCGGCGCTCGCCGCCGGCAACGCGGTGATCCTGAAGCCGGCCGGCCAGACACCGATCTCGGCGCTGAAGCTGGCCGCGATCCTGGTCGAGGCGGGGCTGCCGGCGGGATGGCTGAGTGTCGTCCCCGGGCCGGGCGCGGAGGTCGGCAACGCGATCGTCGAGCACGAGCTGACCCGGGCGCTCACCTTCACCGGATCCTCGAAGGTCGGCTGGGGCATCCGCAGCCGCGTTCCCCACAAGAAGGTGAACCTGGAGCTGGGATCGAACGCGCCGCTGATCGTCCACGCCGACGGCGACTGGGAGACGGCGGCCGACAAGACGAAGCTGCACGCCTTTTCGCACGCAGGGCAGAGCTGCATCTCGATCCAGCGGGTGCTGGTCCACGAGGCCGTGGCCGACCGGTTCGTCGAGCGCCTCGTCGCCAACGCGGAGAGCCTGCTGGTCGGCGACCCGCTCGATCCTGAGACCGACGTCGGACCGCTGATCTCCTCCCGCGACCGCGACCGGGTGAAGGAGTGGATCGACGAGGCGGTCGGCGGCGGGGCGGAACTGCTGACCGGCGGCGATCTGGTCGACGAGGGGCGCTGCCTGACGCCGACCCTGCTTGCGGGCCCGCCGCGCGAGGCGAAGGTGTGGTGTGAGGAGATCTTCGGCCCGGTGGCGACGATCGACCGCTACTCGGACTTCAGCAAGGCGCTGGAGATGGCGAACGACTCGAAGTTCGGCCTGCAGGCGGGGGTCTTCACGCGGGACGTGGGGCGCGGGCTGGAGGCGGCGGGCGCCCTCGAGTTCGGCGGCGTCCTGATCAACGAGGTTCCGACCTTCCGCGCCGATCAGATGCCCTATGGCGGCGTCAAGGACTCAGGCAACACCCGCGAGGGCCCCGCCTATGCCGTCCAGGAGCTGACCGAAGAGCGCTTCGTCACGCTCCAGGGCTAGCTACTCGTGGGGGCGCGCCAGGCGGCGGTGGTCCAGGGCCTCTTCGAGCACCGCTGGCTCGACTCCCTGCTCCAGGGCGACCTCGCGCAGTGAGCGGCCCGACTCTGCCGCGGCTTTGACGATGTCGGCGGCGCGGTCGTAGCCGATGTGGGGATTGAGGGCGGTGGCCGTGGCCAGTGTCGCCTCGGCGTGGCGCTCCGTCATCTCCTCGTTGGCCTCGAGGCCGGCGACGCATTTTTCGTTCAGGAGGCGCGACGCGGAGGCGAGCAGCTTGATCGAGTCCAGCAGGTTGCGGGCGATCAACGGCACTCGCACGTTCAGCTCGAACTGGCCCTGGCTGCCGGCGACCGTAATCGCGGCGTCGTTGCCGATCGCCTGGGCGGCAACCTGGATCACGACTTCGGGGATCACCGGGTTGACCTTGCCGGGCATGATCGACGAGCCCTTCTGCAGCTCGGGGAGGCGCAGCTCGGCCAGGCCGGCGCGCGGGCCGGAGCCCATCAGCGCCAGGTCGTTGGCAATCTTGTTGAGGGAGACGGCGTAGACCTTGAGCATTCCGCTCAGCTCGACGAGGGCGTCGCGGTTGCCCTGCGCCTCGAAGGGGTCGAGCGGCTCGGAGATCGCGAGGCCCGTCTCGGCGGCGAGCTTCTCCCGCACCTTGGCGGCGAACTCGGGGTGGGTGTTGAGCCCGGTTCCCGTCGCCGTGCCGCCGAGCGGGATCTGGCCGACCCGGCGCAGCGTCGACTCGATCCGCTGGATGCAAAGCCGCACCTGGGCGGCGTAGCCGCCGAACTCCTGGCCGAGGGTGACAGGCACCGCGTCCATCAGGTGAGTGCGACCGGCCTTGACCACGTCGGCGAACTCGGCGGCCTTCGCCTCGAGGGCGGCGCCGAGCCCGTCCATCGCCGGCAGCAGGTCGTGGGTCACCTCTGCGAGCGCCGCCAGGTGGACGGCGGAGGGGAAGACGTCGTTGGAGGACTGGCCCATGTTGACGTGGTCGTTGGGGTGCGCCCCGTCGCCGGCCAGGTTGGCGATCACCTCGTTGGCGTTCATGTTCGAAGAGGTGCCGGAGCCGGTCTGGAAGACGTCGACCGGGAACTGGTCGTCGTGCTCGCCGTCGGCGACCGCCTCTCCGGCATCGGCGATCCGCCCGGCGAGGTCCGCGTCGAGCCCGCCCAGCTCGCCGTTGACCTCGGCGGCGGCGGCCTTGATGCGACCCAGCCAGTGGATTACCGGGACCGGTACTCGATCCCCAGACACCGGGAAGTTCTCAACCGCTTTCATCGTTTCGCCACCCCAGAGCTGTTCGCTCAATTCACGTCCTCCGTCGAAGTTCGTTATTTCGCAGCGTATTTCAGCCGGGAGGCGCTTGCGGCATCTAAGCCGAGCAGCTTGCCCCTCGACGTCAGGCCCAGCAGCGCCTGGGCGGTGGACCAGACGGGGGTGGGGGAGCTGTGGGCGTCGTAGGCGATCGCGCCGTTGGGGCGAGAGAGCGAGGCTAGGTAGTCGAGCGGAGTCGGGCCGCCCGGGCCGGCGGTGGGGCGGGGCCCGAGACCGGCGACGCGCAGGGCGATCAGGGCTACGCCGGTGCTCTGGGCGTTCGACTCGCCCCCCGCCGTGGTCGGGAAGCCGCCGTCGGCCGCCTGGGCGGAGCGGACGAAGGCGGCGGCCCGGCGCGCCTCCGCGCGGCGGCCCCGGAGCGCCAGTGCCCAGGCGGCGAGCGCCGCCGAGTCGATGTCGGGGCCGGTCGAGCCTTCGCCGGGCAGCGCCCGCAGGCGTTCGCCGAGTCGGCGAGCCGCGCCAACCAATTCATGGCGGCCTCGCACCGCGAGCGCCAGGTCTGCCCACTCGCTGCCGACGCCCTCGGAACGGCGCAGGTAACGGGAGGCGCGCAGAGCGAGTCGCCGCAGCCGGGGCGCGGTTCTCTCTCCTTCAGATTGCTGCGAGCCCGCACCGGGGGCGGAGTCCCCCGGTGCATCGCCGCCCCCCGGCGAGCCAGGCCCGAACAGCGGGCCGTAGAAGAAGCGGACTGCGTCGCCGTTGGCGACGCGAGCCAGGCAGCCACCGGCGGAGAATCTGCCGTTGACCGACAGCGACCAGTAGCTGTCGGGTGGGGCTGAGGCGAAGGGGCCGATGCGGTCGATGAAGAAATCGCTGAAGCTCGGGTCCCAGTTGCCGCGCCAGGAGATGCCCGCGCCGCGCATCGCGTCGTCGAGCGCGCCGGTCGCGGTGGGGGCGGGAGTGGCGCTCGGCGGACCCCAGCAGGGGTGGTCGCCGCTGCCGTCGCCCCCGTCGACCGCGTGGGGCAGGGTGTTGACGCTTCCGTCGAACAGCGGCGCCGGGGTGGTCGCCCTCTCGACCCGGAGGCTGACGACCGCTCCCTTCGCCTGGGAGCCGGCGGCCGCCGCCACGGCCGCGAGCGCGACCGTGGCGGCGAGGGTTGCCGGCCGTTTCCTCACCCGGCGAGGAACCTCTTCGCGTGGGTGAGGCGGACCGCGCCGTCTTCGGCGCGGGTGGCGGCGGTGAAGCGCAGCTTCACCCAACGCCGCTCCTCCAGGGCGCGCCGCAGCGCCTCGGTGGCCGACGCCGCGACGTTGCGCCCGGCGCCCGAGCCGACCTCGAACGCCGCCGAGCCGCCCGTCAGCAGGCGGCCGCCGCGCTGCTTCCGGAACTCGATCGTCAGCGCGCCGCGGCAACCCGCCTCGCCGTTGCCGCGCGGACAGCGGAGCCGTACGGCGACGCCGCCGTCCTGCCAGTGGGCCTTGCCGGCGATCGCGACCCGCGGGCCGCGGGGCCGGTGCTGCTTGCGTTTCACCACCGGCAGCACGTCGACCCGCGGCGGCGCGGCCGGGTTGGCGACCTTCGGCTCGAAATCGAGGAAGACGAGATCCCCGAAGCCGATCGACTCGCTCACATCGGATTGCGGGGCGGAGCCGTCGACTCCCACCCGCCAGCCGAAGTCGGGCGTCTCGGCGACGCCGTTGATCGAGTTGACGTGCCAGCCCTCAGCCGTCCCCTGGGCCGCGAAGCTCGCGACGCAGTTCGCCGGGGCAGAGGCGCCCTGGGCATCGGCGAGTGCGTCGCCGATCCCGGAGCCCGACTCGACGTCGACCCGGCACATCCGCACGTCATCGCCGCCCGGGCCGTGGTCGATCACCAGGGTGATCGGCACGACCGTGCCGTCGGCGACCGGAGCGGCCGGCCGCTCCGCCGGGCTGGCGGGGTCGAAGCGCGGCGGCGCCGGGCTCGAGAAGGCGGCACCGCCCAGCGGGCGGACCGAGCTGTAGGTCTCGAACGCCCCACCATCGAAGTCGGCCGTCCAGGCGAAGTGGCCGTCGGGTTTCTGCATCGAGACCAGGTAATCGAGCGGGGTCTTGCCCTGGGCGGTCGTCCACTCTGGCCCCTGCGGATCGATCCCGCACTGGATCAGGCCGCTGAGGACCCACGCGGTGGTGTCGGTGTTGACGCCGATCCCAAACGACTCCGGCGGGGCGATGAAGCCCCCGGTGGCAGGGTCCTGGAGGGAGTGCAGCAGGGCGAACGCCTCCTGCAGGTCGGAATCGCCGATCCCCACCCCGGCGGCGCAGAACGCCGCGACGACGGAGCCGGTCATGTCGGTATCTGCAACCGCGCCCGGCGACGCGTTCCAGCTCCAGCCTCCGTCGGGGAGCTGTCTGGTGCGCAGGTAGTCGACGATCCAGCGCAGGATCTCCTGCGGCGCCCCGGCGTGGTTTAGCGCCAGCACGCCGAAGATGTCGTCGTTGAGCAGCCCCGTGTCTCCGATCTGGGCGCCGTCGAACAGCTCGGCGACCCGGGCGACGAGGTTGCTTCTCGTCGCGTCGGTGGCCGTCGAGAGGCGCGTCGTCTGGATCCCACCGGCGATGCCGGCGAGGATCGCCCGCTCGGCGTCGGTCCCAGCGCCGCCCGGGCCGTTGGCTTGCCAGTCGCCGAGGTAGAAGTCCTGGGCGCTGGGATCGGCCAGCGAGGTGCTGACGTCGGCCGCGTTGACGCCGGCGGCGGCGAGGGCGGTCATCGCCCAGTCGCTGCCGAGGTCGCCGCTCGTGACCTGGTTGGCCTGGAACCAGTTGGCGCCGCGGTCGGCGGCGTGCTCGGCCTGGGCCGGGGACACGTAAGCGCTTGCGCTGCCCGCGCCGGCGGCCATCGCCGCGAGGGTGAGGGCAAGGGCGCAGAGCGCGCGCAGGGGTCGTCTGAAGGAACTGCTCTGTGGCGTTTTCATCGCCGTCTCCTTTGTAAGGGGCGGCGACGCACGCGCACATCTGTGGGGCGAGTGAGCCGGCCGCCTAGTCGCGAGGCGAACCTCCTTGCGACTCGCGGCCGGATATTCGGGCTCGGGATCGTCCTCCTGACCACCCTTCCCGGATTCCAACCTCGGAATCCAGTGGGACTACAGGTCAGTCGTCACCCACACCGCTGCGCGTCAGCCCCGGATTCACACCGGAGTTCCCCACGCCGTGAGTCGCGGCCACCCTAACACTTCCGCCGATGGGCCTCAAACGGGAGATATAGGGCCCTTTTAGGCCCATCGCCCCCTCAGCCGCGGGTGTGGCCGGCGGAGTAGCCCTGACGGTAGGTGTGCAGGAACTGCGGTGGAAGGGGGCGGTTGTCGGGGCTGTAGCGGGCAGCGGCGGCGAGGCGGCGGATCAGCTCGGCGTGGATGCCGTTGGTGCCGCCGGCTCCGCGCTGGGCGGCGCCGAGTAGGTATCCGAGTTGGAGGTTGGCCGCGCCGCCCGGGTCGGCGCGCGCCTCGGCATTTAACTCGGTTGCCGCGGAGACCATCGCCGTTCCCACAGTCGCCAGCTCACCGCCCTTCTGGTTCTCGGCGAGGCAGTCGCTGATCGGCACCTCGCCACTCAGCTTCACCTCGCCGGGCGCGTCGTCGAGAGCCCCGACGTAGGCGTTCGCCCCATCGAGGCAAGCGACCGGAGTCGAGTCATCGGTGGAGCCGCAGCCGGCGGCGAGGAGAGCGATCAGGCCGGCGAGGCCCAGAACGGCGGCTGAGGGGCGGCGGCGCATCGGCCGCCATCCTACGGGCGGGACTTAGTCGCCGCGGGGGGCGATGCCGCCGCTGCGGACTGTGGAGACGCCGCCGCGCGGAAGCTCAGGGGGGAGCGGCTCCGGCTGCACGCCGGTGGGTGGGGGCGGCGGTGTGGCGGCGGGCTGCTGGCCACCGGCGGGGAAGGCCGCCACCCACTCGGCGAGCTGGAACGGCGGAGCGGGGGCGTGGTCCCAGGAGAGGTGCAGGTGGTGGCCGCAGCCGTGGCCTGAGTCGCCGTTGTAGCCGACCCAGCGGAAGGGGGAGAGGGGGCGGTTCTGAACCGGCTCCGCCCACTTGGCGAGGCGGGTGATCCCGCGCCAGTGGAGGTCGCATCTGTCGCTCCAGTAACGGGGCACGATGTCAACGGCGAGCCCGTTGTAGTGGTCGGAGTGCTTGACGTGGCAGCCGCGACAGCCGGCGTGCTCACCGCTCGGCAAAGGGCCCGAGTAGCCGTCGGTGACGTAGATCGGGAAGCGGGCGGCGATCCAGCGCAGATTGGGGAGGATGCGGCGATCGACCATGTCGCCCTCCTCGTGGGGGATCGCGGCGGGAATCGGCACGATCTTCCCGGTCGCGTAGAGGAGCCGGACGGGGCCGGGCACGGCGCTCGCCGACACCGCCCCCCAGAGGCAGATCAGCAGGCACGCGACGGCGGCGAAAACGGCAAGGCCGGTGCGCGCGCGTCGCGGGGCAGCGGTGCTGTCGGCTCGCGATGCCAAATCCTCCCTGGTATCGACCAACACGCGCACTGGCCTTAAGTCCCGCAAGCTTCCGCTGTTCCTTATGTCCGCATAGCGACCAAAAGGAACAGCGGAACGGGGCGGGATAGGGTTCCGGCCGATGCCGACCGTTCGCGAGGCCGCCTTCGACCTCTTCCGCGCCCAGGGGATGACGACGATGTTCGGCAACCCCGGCTCGACCGAGCTGCCGATGCTCGCCGAGTACCCGTCCGACTTCCGCTACGTGCTGGGCTTGCAGGAGGCAGTCGTGGTCGGGATGGCGGACGGCTACGCGCAGGCGTCCGGCCGCACCGCGCTGGCCAACCTCCACACTGCACCGGGGGTCGGCAACGCGATGGGGGCGATCTTCAACGCGCAGGCCAACCACTCGCCGCTGTTGATCACCGCCGGTCAGCAGACTCGAGCGCAGATGACGCTGCAGGCGAACTTGACCAACCGCGATGCGATCCGGATGCCGCATCCGCTGGTCAAGTGGTCCTACGAGCCGCCGCGCGCCGAGGACGTGCCGCTGGCCCTGGCCCACGGCGCTCACCTCGCCTCGCTGCCGCCGAAGGGCCCCGTCTTCGTCTCCCTGCCGATGGATGACTGGTATGCGGAGATGGATGAGGCGGACGCTCGCCACGCGATCGAGCGCCAGGTGACGGGGCGGGCGGGCGCCGACCCCGAGGCGGTGTGCGCCCTCGCCGACCGGCTGGATGCGGCGAGCAACCCCGTCCTCGTCGCCGGCCCCGACATCGACGCGAGCGGCGCCTGGGACGCCGCGGTCGGCCTCGCCGAGCGCCAGCGCCTGCCGGTCTGGGCGACCCCGGCGCCGGGCGGCGGCCGGATCGGCTTCCCCGAGGGGCACCCCAACTTCCGCGGCGTGCTGCCGCCGGCGATCGGCCCGGTCGCGCAAACGCTGGAAGGCCACGACCTGATCCTGGTGGTCGGCAGCTCGGTCTTCCCCTACTACCCGCACATCCCCGGCCCGCTGCTGCCCGAGGGGGCGAAGCTGGTGGCGATCACCAGCGACCCAGACGAGGCGGCACGCGCGCCGATGGGCGACGCGATCGTCGCCGACGTGAAGCTGACCCTGGAGGCGCTGCTGGAGGTCGTGCCGGAGTCGAGCCGCCCAGCGCCCGAGCCGAACGAGCCGCCCGGCGAAGTTCCCGTGACTGACCCGCTCAACCCCTCCACGGTGCACTCGGCGCTCGCCGAGGTCCTGCCCGAGGACGCGATCGTCGTGCTCGAGTCCCCCTCCAGCACCCTGGCGCTGCGCAACCAGCTCCGCCTCTCGCGCCCGGGCAGCTACTACTTCGGCGCCGGCGGCGGGCTCGGCTTCGGCCTTGCCGCTTCGGTCGGCGTGCAGCTCGCCCAGCCCGACCGACCGGTCGTCTGCGTGCTCGGCGAGGGCTCGGTCCAGTACGCGGTCAGCACCTTTTGGAGCGCCGTCGCCTACAAGGCCCCGGTCACCTTCCTGATCCTGTGCAACGAGGAGTACGCGATCCTCAAGTGGTTCGCCGACGTCGAACAGGTGCAGGGTGCGCCCGGCCTCGACCTGCCGGCGCTCGACTCCGCCACAATCGCGGAGGGCTACGGCGTCAAGGCGCACCGGGCCCGCGAGCGCGACGAGGTCCGCGACGCGCTCTCGAAGGCGCTCGCCTCCTCGCAGCCGGAGCTGATTGAAGTCCCGGTGGCCCCAGGGATGGCCCTCTTCTAAGTTCGAGACATGGCGTCCCTCGACCGCGCACCCGACTCCCTGGCCAAGGGAGCCGCCCAGCCGCTGCGCGGCGAGCTGGAGGCCCTTCTCGGCGCCGATCGGGTGCTCGGCCGGGCCAGCGACATCGTCCGCTACGCCTCCGACGCCAGCCCCTACCGTCTCTTCCCGCAGGCGGTGGTGATGGCGCGCGACGCCGGCGACGTCGCCAAGGTCCTCGCCTACGGCCGTGAGCGCGGCATCCCGGTCACCTTCCGAGCCGGCGGCACCAGCCTCAACGGCCAGGGGCAGACTGACGGCATCCTGGTCGACGTGCGCCGCCACTTCACGGGCGTCGCCGTCGAAGAGGGGGGCGCGCTGGCCCGGGTCAAGCCCGGCACCGTGCTCGGCCATGCCAACCGGGTGCTCGCCCCGCACGGGCGCAAGCTCGGCCCCGACCCGGCCAGCACCGACATCGCCACGGTCGGCGGCGTCGTCGCCAACAACTCGGGCGGGATGCGCTGCGGCGTCGTTCACGACTCCTACTCGACGGTGCGCTCGATGACCCTGGTGCTGCCCTCGGGGACGACGATCGACACCGCCGCGCCGGGCGCCGCCGAGCGCTTCGCCGCCGAGGAGCCGCAACTGGCCGCCGGGCTCGCCGCGATCCGCGACGAGATCCGCGCCGACGCGGAGCTGAGCGAGCGCATCCGCCGCAAGTTCCAGATCAAGAACACGACCGGCTACCGGCTCTGCGCCTTCCTCGACGCCGAGGAGCCGCTGGAGATCTTCCGGCGCCTGGTCGTCGGCTCAGAGGGCACGCTCGCCTTCGTCGCCGAGGCGGTCTTCGAGACAGTGCCACTACCGGCTCGCACGACCACGGCCTGGGTTCACTTCCCGGGAATCGACGAGGCGATCGCTCCGGTCCGCGACCTGGTCGACTGCGGCGCCACAGCGGTCGAGCTGATGGTCGCCCCCGCGCTGATCACCGCCGCCTGGAACATGGTCGGCGCGCCGCAGGAATGGAGAGAGCTGCCGCCCGAGTCGGCGGTGTTGCTGGTCGAGTTCGGCGCCGGGACCGACGCGGAGCTGGACGCCTACGTGGCGAAGGCGAGCGAGATCCTCTCCTCCCACGAGACGATCCGCCCGATCGCCTTCACCCGCGACGCAGAGGAGATCGAGCTGGCCTGGCGGGTACGCGAGGGGCTGCACGGCCTTGTCGGGCGGCTGCGCCTGCCCGGGACCTCACTGATCGTCGAGGACGTCTGCTTGCCGCCGGAGCGGATCGCCGAAGGCGCCCGCGATCTGCAGGCGTTGCTCGGCGAGCACGGCTTCCTGCCCGGCGTCGCCGGCCACGCCTCCGCCGGGAACCTCCACTTCATGCTCACCCCCGACTTCGCCAAGCAGGAGGACCTCGACCGCTACGAGGCCTTCATGTCGAAGCTCGTTGAGCTGATCTGCGACAAGTACGACGGCTCGTTGAAGGCCGAGCACGGGACCGGGATCAACATGGCCCCTTATGTAGAGCGCGAGTGGGGCGAGCGGGCGACCGAGCTGATGTGGCGGGTGAAGCGGCTCGCCGACCCCGACGGCGTGCTCTCGCCCGGCGTGGTGCTGAACCGCGACCCTGGCGTGCACCTGCGCAACCTGAAAACGACGCCGCCGATCGAGGAGTCCGCGACGACCTGCGTCGAGTGCGGCTTCTGCGAGCCGGTCTGCCCGAGCCGCAACCTGACGACGACGCCGCGGCAGCGGATCGTCCTGCGGCGGGAGATGGCGCGTCAGCCGGCGGGCTCGCCCGTGCAGCGGACGCTGCTGGAAGAGTACGAGTACGACTCGCTCGATACCTGCGCGGCGGACGGCTCCTGCCAGCTCGCCTGCCCGGTCGGGATCGACACCGGCAAGCTGGTCAAGGAGTTGCGGGCCGAGCGGCATACGCGGAGGGCAGAACGCGCCGCGCTCGCTGCTGCGAAGCGCTGGGGCTGGGTGGAGAGGGCATCGCGCGTAGGGTTGCGGGTGGGTGAGCCGCTGGCGCGACGAACCAAGCGCGGAAAGGGGCTTCCGAGTCCCGCCTCAGGAAAGGCCCCCCCGACCTTCCGCGAGGGCGCCGCGGCCGTCTACGTTCCCTCCTGCACCAACCGGATCTTCGGCGGCTCCCCGGTCGAGGCCCTGGTCGAGGTCTCGCGCCGCGCCGGGCAGCCGCTCTGGATTCCCGGCGACGTGGCGGGGAGCTGCTGCGGGCTGCCCTGGAGTTCGAAAGGGTTCGGCGAGGCGCACCGCCACAAGGCGAACGAGATGGTCGGCCGGCTCTGGGAATGGAGCAGTGGGGGCGAACTGCCGATTGTGATCGACGCCGCCTCCTGCACGCAGGGAATCGCCGACCCAGGCAAGGAAGTGCTGAGCGAGGAGAACGCCGAGCGTCTCGGCAAGCTGGAGATCGTCGACTCGGTCGCCTGGGCGAGCGAGCGCTTGCTTCCCAAGCTCCAGGTCAAGCGCAAGGTCGGCTCGGCGACCGTCCACCCGACCTGCGCGACGCGCCACATGGGCCTGACGCCCCAGCTCGAGTCGATGACCGCAGCTCTCGCCGACGAGGTCTACGTCGCCCCCTCGTCGACCTGCTGCGGCTTCGCCGGCGACCGCGGCATTTCCCATCCGGAGTTGACCGCCGCCGCCACCGCCGATCAAGTGTCCGAACTGAGTGGCCGCCACTTCGACGCTCACCTCTCCGCAAACCGCACCTGCGAGATCGGCCTCACCCGCGCGACCGGCGAGCCCTACGAGTCCTTTCTCTTCCTACTGGAGCGGCTAACGAAATAGCGATTGGCGATTTGATGACCCTAGGAGGTCATCTATCGTCAGTCGCGCGCCAATGAGACCGCGGCGGCGCCCTGCTCGTCGGCCTCCGCTTCGATCTCGCGGATCGTGGCGGTCATCGTCGCATCGTTCTCGAAGCGGCGGTCCAAGAGGGGGTTGAGGATGCCGCGCAGGGCGGAGACGTAGCGCCACCACTTCGGCGCGAAGATCCGCGGCGCCCGCTCCTCGATTCCCCGCACGACGGCCGCGCCGGCTTCGTCCGGCTGAATTCGCTTCCTGAGGAAGTTGGGCAGGTTCTGCTGCATGCGGTCGCCGTTGTTGGCGAAGGCGTCCTGGACCAGCTTTGTGTCGACCCAGCCGAAGTAGGCAACGCCGGCGCTGGCCCCCAGCGGCATCAGCTCGGCCCGCAGCGACCGGCCCAGCGACTCGACCCCGGACTTGGCGACCGCGTAGGGGGTGTTGAGGACGCCGTTGACGAAGGCGTAGACGGACGAGGTGACGACGACGTGGCCTCTGCGCTCGACGATCTGCGGCAGCGCCGCCCGCACCGTGCGCCAGACGCCGAGCATGTCGACCTCGAAGACCCGTTCCCACTCCTCGACGCCGATCCCCCGCACGGTCGCCATCTTCGCCTGGGCGATGCCGGCGTTGGCGACGACGACATCGAGGCCGCCGAAGCGCTCGACGGTCTCGGCGACCGCCTGCATGACCGCCGTGTGGTCGGTGACGTCGGTGGCGATTCCGATCGCGCGCTCGCCGATCCGCTCGGCCGCTTCGCGCGCCTCGCCGGCGTCGAGGTCGACCACTGCCACGGACGCCCCCCGCATGTGCATCTGGCGCGCGGTCTCGTACCCAATCCCCCGCGCCGCGCCGGTCACCAGCGCCACCTTGCCGTTCAAGTCATAGACGGGCATGAGGCGGGCAGGGTATCCGCTCCTAGAATCACCTGCTCGCGCTCATGCCCGGATTTCGCCCCGTCGACCCCAAGCAGTCCTTCCCAGAGCTGGAGGAACGGATCCTGGCGCGCTGGCGCGAGCGCGACGTCTTCCACCGCTCGCTCGCCAACCGCGAGGGGGCGGAGGTCTGGAGCTTCTACGAGGGGCCGCCGACCGCCAACGGGCGCCCCGGCTCCCACCACGTCCTCTCCCGCGTCTTCAAGGACGTCTACCCCCGCTACCAGACGATGCGCGGCCGGCGGGTGCCGCGCAAGGCCGGCTGGGACTGCCACGGGCTGCCGGTCGAGCTGGAGGTCGAGAAGCAGCTCGGCATCTCCTCCAAGCGGGAGATCGAGGAGTACGGGATCGCCGAGTTCAACCAGCGCTGCCGCGAGTCGGTCTTCGAGTACGTCGAAGAGTGGAACCGGCTGACCGAGCGGATCGGCTTCTGGATCGACCTCGACGACCCCTACGTCACCCTCGACAACCCCTACATCGAGTCGGTCTGGTGGTCGCTGCGCAGATTGTGGAACGACGGGCGCCTCTACGAGGGGCACAAGGTCGTGCCCTACTGTCCGCGCTGCGGCACGGCGCTCTCTTCGCACGAGGTGGCGCTCGGGTACAGAGAGGTCGAGGACCCCTCCATATACGTGCGCTTCCCGCTGGCGGACGGGGACGGGGAGTCGCTGCTCGTCTGGACGACGACGCCGTGGACGCTTCCCGGCAATGTGGCTGTGGCCGTCGCGCCTGACGTCACCTACGTGAAGGCGCGGGTGGAGGACGAGACGCTGATCCTCGCCGAGCCGCTGCTGGAAAAGGTGCTGGGTGAGGGAGTCGAGATTCTCGACCGCATTCCTGGCTCTGACCTCGTCGGCCGTCTATATAAAGGACCTGTCTTCGAGGCCGCCGACCGCGAGCCCGGCGGCTTCCCCGTAGTTGCCGGGGACTTCGTCACCACCGAGGACGGGACGGGACTCGTCCACATCGCGCCCGCCTTCGGCGAGGACGACTACGCGGTCGCCGCCGCCAACGGCATCTTCGACCCCACTGACCACGCCAGCCTCTACAACCCGGTCGGGCTCGACGGCAGGTTCGATCGGCGGGTGGTCGGCTTCGAGAGCCGCTTCGTCAAGGACCCGGAGGTCACCCGCACGCTGATCGAGGACCTGCGCAAGCGCGGCCTGCTCTTCCGGGAGCAGGTCTACGAGCACGCCTACCCGCACTGCTGGCGCTGCGGCACGCCCCTTCTCTACTACGCGAAGTCGAGCTGGTACATCGCCACCTCTCAGGCGCGCGACAGATTGCTCGCCAACAACGAGGAGATCGGCTGGCACCCCGAGCACATCAAGTACGGCCGCTTCGGCAAGTGGCTGGAGAACAACGTCGACTGGGCGCTCTCGCGCGACCGCTATTGGGGCACGCCGCTGCCGATCTGGGAGTGCGCGGCAGAGGACTGCGACGGGCGCTTCTGCGCGGGCTCGGTGGAGGAGTTGCGGGAACGGGCGCGCGGCGAGATCCCCGACGACCTGCACCGCCCCTACATCGACGGGGTGACCCTAGGGTGCGAGAAGTGCGGCGGCGAGATGCGGCGCGTCGAGTCGGTGATCGACACCTGGTACGACAGCGGCGCGATGCCCTTCGCGCAGTTCCATTACCCGTTCGAGAACGAGGGGCTGTTCGAGGAGCGCTTCCCGGCCGACTTCATCTGCGAGGCGATCGACCAGACGCGTGGCTGGTTCTACACCCTGCTCGCCGAGTCGACCCTCCTCTTCGACACCAGCAGCTACCGCAACTGCGTCTGCCTCGGGCTGATCCTCGACCCCGAGGGGCAGAAGATGTCGAAGAGCAAGGGCAACGTCGTCGAGCCCTGGGATGTGATCTCAGCCCACGGCGCCGACGCTTTCCGCTGGTACTACCTGACCGCGCAGCAGCCCTGGTCGGGGTACCGCTTCTCGGTCGACACCGTGGGAGAGTCGGTCCGCCAGTTCCTCCTGACCCTCTGGAACACCTACTCCTTCTGGGTGCTCTACGCGAATGCCGAAGGCCTCACCCCCGCCGACTTCCCGCCGAGTTTGAGGTTAGTGGCGGATACCGTAACAAACCTCAAACTCGGCGAGCAGGGGGTGGGAGAGGATCTGGATCGGTGGGCGTTGTCCCGGCTCCAGGCCACAGTCGAGACGGTGCGCGGGCATATGGACAACTTCGACTGCACCGACGCCGGGCGGGCAATCGCGGAGTACGTAGAAGAGCTGTCGAACTGGTACGTGCGGCTTTCGCGCCGCCGCTTCTGGGAGGGGGACCGCGCCGCCTTCGCGACGCTGCGCCACTGCCTGCTGGAGACCGCGGCGCTGCTCGCGCCCTTCACTCCCTTCCTCGCCGACGAGATCCACCTCAATCTGGCCGGCGGCGAAGTCGAGGAGCTGGGCGCGATGCCCGACTCCGTCCACCTGCGCGACTTCCCCGAGCCCGACCCGGCGCTCGCCGACCCCGACCTCGAGGCCGCGATGGAAGCGGTGCGCCTCACCGTCGAGCTGGGCCGCGCCGCCCGCGCCCAGGCGAAGGCCAAGGTGCGCCAGCCGCTGCGCCGCGCGGTGATCGTCGCCAACGACGCCGAGCGCGAGGCGATCCAGGACCGCGCCGCGCTGGTCACCGCAGAGCTGAACGTGAAGGAGCTGGACTTCGTCCGCGAGGAGGGGGAGCTGGTGCGCTACTCGGTGAAGCCCAACTACCGCGCGCTGGGCCCCCGCTTCGGCAAGCGGATGCCGCAGGTCGCCGCCGCCGTCGAGGCGCTCGACCCCGCCCGAGTCGCAAGCGCGATCTCCGACGGCGGCGAGGTCGGGATCAGCGTCGACGGCGTCGACCACACGCTTAGCCCCGAGGACATCACCCTCGCCCTTCAGCCACTGGAGGGCTACGAGGTCGAAGCCGAGGCCGGCCACGCCGTCGCCCTGCAGCTGGAGCTCGACGACGAGCTGCGCCGCGAGGGCCTCGCCCGCGAGATCGTCCACGCGGTCCAGAACGTCCGCAAAGAGGCAGGGCTCGAGATCACCGACCGCATCGCACTCTCACTGGGGGGCGACGAAGACCTCCTCGCCGCTGCCCGCGCCCACGAGGCCTATCTAACCGGCGAGGTTCTAGCCACCTCCATCGCCTACGACGCCATCAAGGGCCCAACCGCCAAGATCGACGGCCGCGAGCTTCGAATCGGCGTCAGCCGCGCCTAAGCGAGGGCGGGCTCTAGCTCGGCCTCGAGGCGGCGCTTTGGCATTGCGCCGACGACCTTCTTGGCGATCGCGCCGTCCTTGAAGAGGATCAGCGTCGGGATCGAGAGGACCTCGTACTGCACCGCGGTCTGCTGGTTCTCGTCGACGTTGAGGCTGACGATCTTCAGGTCTTCGCGCTCGGCGTCGATCTCCTCGAGGACCGGATGGACGACGCGGCACGGCCCGCACCAGGGGGCCCAGAAATCGACGAGCACGGGGCCCTCGGCCTCCAGCACGTCGGACTTGAAGGTCGCGTCTGTCACGTCGGTGAGCTTGCCTGTCACTGCTATCGGTCTCCTCGGAGTCGAGTTTCGAGGCTCAATACTTCAGAAAGTATAGCGGCCCTGTTCGGCGCCCTGCGCCGGCCGCTTGGCGGTCTTGTCGCTGAAGCGTAGAAGAGGGACCCGCCAGACCGCTTCGGCGACGATCGAGCGGTCCATCTTCGAGGTGCCGGCGCGGCGGTCGCGGAAGACGATCGGTACCTCGGCGACCTTGAAGCCGAGCTGGATCGCCCGGTAGGTCATCTCCACCTGGAAGGCGTAGCCGCGCGCCTCGATCGAGTCGAGGTCGATTGCCTCCAGGACCTCGCAGCGGAAGCACTTGAAGCCGCCCGTCAGGTCGCGCACCTCCACTCCCAGCACCAGCCGGGCGTAGGCGCTGCCGCCGCGGCTGATCGCCCGGCGCAGCGCCCCCCAGTCGCCGATCCCCCCGCCGGGCACATAGCGCGAGCCGATCACGAGGTCAGCGCGCTCAGCCGCTTCCAGCATGCGCGGCAGGTAGGCGGGGTCGTGGGAGAAGTCGGAATCCATCTCCAGGACCAGATCGGCGCCCACGGCGAGGGCGCGGCGGAAGCCCGCGATGTAGGCGGGGCCGAGGCCCTCCTTATAGGGGCGGTGCAGGACCTCAACGCTCTCGTGAGCGGCAGCCAGCCGGTCGGCGATCCGCCCGGTGCCGTCGGGCGAGTTGTCGTCGACGATCAACACCCGCGCCGACGCCGGCAGCTTGTCGCGCGCCGCCGCGACGAAGGCTTCAATGTTCTCGGCCTCGTTGTAGGTGGGCAGGACCAGCCAGGCGTCGGGCATCCTCCGATGCTATTCCGCCTCATTAAGTTCCCTCTATGACGAACGCCGAGATCGCCGCCGCCTTCGACGAGCTGTCCGTGCTCTACGAGCTGGACGGCGCGGTCAAATACAGGGTGCTCGCCTACAGCACCGCGGCGAAGGCGATCCGCGAGAGCCCGGTCTCGGTCGCCGAGCTGGCCGGCGAAGGGCGCGCGACCGAGATTCCCGGCGTCGGCAAGACGCTGGCCGAGAAGATCGACACGCTGCTGGCGACCGGCGAGATCCCCTCCGCGGTGAAGCTGAAGGCGAAGTTCCCGCCAACGCTGATCGAGGTGACGCGGGTGCCGGGGCTGGGAGCGAAAACGGCGCGGCGGCTCTTCGACGAGCTCGGGGTCGTTTCGATGGAGGACCTGAAGGCAGCGGCGGAAGCGGAGAAGATCCGCGACCTGAAGGGGCTGGGGCCGAAAGTCGAAGAGAACGTTTTGGCGGCGCTGGAAAGGCTCGGGGAGCCCGGGGAGGGGCCGGGGCGCCTACTCCTCTCCGCCGTCCGCCCGATCGCCGAGGAGCTGGCGGCGGCGCTGCGCGAGCATCCGGCCGCCAACCGGGTCGAGGTTGCCGGCTCGGTGCGGCGCTGGGCCGAGACCTGCAAGGACATCGACCTGATCGCGACCGCGGACGAGCCGGCGGCCCTCGCCGAGCACCTGGCCGCGCACCCGCTGATCGCCGCGGCGGGGAGACCGGGCCCCAACGGCCTTCATGCGCAGACCCACAACGGCATCTCGGTCGACCTGCGCATCGTCGCGCCCGCCGCCTTCGGCAACCTTCTGCAGCACTTCACCGGCTCCCAAGCGCACAACGTGCAGCTGCGCGAGGACGCGGTGGCGCGCGGCCTCTCTGTCTCCGAGCATGGGGTCACCGACGTCGAGAGCGGCGAGGTCACCCTCTGCGCGACCGAGGAGGAGGCCTACGAGCGGCTCGGCTACTCCTACATCGAGCCGGAGCTGCGGGAGGGGCGGGGGGAGCTGAAGGCGGCGCGCAGCGGGGAGCTTCCCAAGCTCGTCTCGCTCGAGGACATCCGCGGCGACCTCCACTCCCACACCACCCTCTCCGACGGACGCAACACGCTCGACGAGATGGCGGCGGCTGGGCGCGAGCGCGGCTACGCCTACATGGCGGTCACCGACCACTCCGCCAGCCACGGCTTCGGCGACCACGTCACCGCGGAGCGCCTCTGGAGACGGATCGACGAGGTGCGCGAGTGGAACAGAGGGAAGCGCGGCTTCCGCCTGCTCGCCGGCTCGGAGGTCAACATCGACCTCGACGGGGAGCTGGACTATCCAGAGGACCTGCTGGACGCGCTCGACTGGGTGGTGGCGAGCGTCCACACCTCGTTCTCGATCTCCGAGAAGGGGATGACCGAACGGGTCCTGGCGGCGATCGAGAACCCGCGCGTCAACTGCATCGGCCACCTGACCGGGCGGCTGATCGGCCGCCGCGAGCCGTACGGGGTCGACGTCGAGGCCGTCGCCGAGGCGGCGGTGCGGACCGGCACGATGCTGGAGATCAACGGCAACCCGAACCGGCGCGACCTCTCCGAGCACCATGCCCGCCTCGCCCGCGAAGCCGGGGCGACGATCATCCTCAACACCGACGCCCACGGCGTCGACACGCTCGGCAACATGGCCTACGCCGTTGCGACGGCGCGCCGCGCTTGGTTTACCGCGGAGGATGTCGCCAACACGCGCGGGTGGGCGGACTTCAAGAGAGTGATCAAGGGGTAGTGGCCGGCGGGTTCTGTCACGGTAGGGGACCCACCACCCCTTCCGGTAGCTAAAGCTTCCTCAGGGGGTGGTCCCCCCTACCGCGCCACCCGCCGGAGCTATCGCCGTGATGACGGATCGCTCATAAGCCCTGGGGTTCGCACGAGGTCTATGGGGCGAAGGGCTGAATTCGGGACGACGTAGAACTTGACGCCGTCGCGCTGCTCGATGCCGAGCACGGCGGCCTCGCGGGTGCGCCAGGCCAGGGAGACGAGGAGGGCGTAGCCGGCGCCGATCGCGGCGACGCCGGGGAAGATGACTCCCAGCACGCCGGCGGCGATCGCGGTGACGGCGATCGGCCAGAGGCGGGTCAGGGCGATGCGGGACGGCGTCTCCTGGGGGAGGGAGGTGGCGGTGCGGGCCTGGGCGAGGGCGTTGCGCACGCCGTCGGCGGCGCGGGAAGGGCGGCCCAGGTAGAGGCCGAGGACGAGGGCGATCGTCCACCAGACCCCGGCGACGATCACCGTCGTCGTGTCGTCGTCGCGCCCCGCGGCGATCGCCGCGATCGCACCGAGCGCGGTCGCCTCGGCGGCGGTGAGGAAGACGGTGATCCGCAGCAGGTCGGTGTAGGGCACGTCTACTCCGCCAGGGATTTGAGGATCGCGAGCCAGCCCTCTGGGCCGTCGACGGTCAGGTCGGACTCCTCTGCCAGCTCCGGCGGCCCCTCGGGGGAGAGCACCCCTACGGAGATCGCCGTCTCCAGCTCACCGCCGTCCTGCAGCTCGCGCAGACGACGGAAGGCGTCAAGGTCGGTGCGGTCGTCGCCGGCGTAGGCCGCCGCGCTCACCCCGTCGGGGGCAAGCAGGGCGGCGACCGCCGCGTCCTTGCCCCCGCCGCCGGGCGGACGCAGCTCCAGGACCTTGCGGCCCCAGCGGGGGTCGAGCCCGCCGCGGCCGGCCTCCGCGGCGATCTCGCGGGCGCGTGCCTCCGCCGCCCGCTCGTCGTCGGCGCCGCGCCAGTGAAGCTCCTGGATCGGCCCCTTGTCTTCGAGCCGCAGACCGACGCCCGCAAGCTCCGCGGGGTCGAGCTCGGCGACGAACTCTGCGGCGCCGTCCTCCCGCCCCTGCAGCGAGGGATCGAGCCGCGGCTCCTCATCTCCCGGCAGCAGCAGCTCCAGCCCGTGGTTGCCGGCGTAGGCGATCCCGTCGACGCCGACCAGGCGCCGCGCCTCCAGGGCGCGCCGCCCCGAGATGCAGCCGACCAGCCTGTAGCGCCCGCTCAGCTCGGCGAGCGCGGCGCTCGCCTCGGGTGGAACCGCCGCCCCCTCCGGTCGCGCGGCGATCGGCGCCAGCGTGCCGTCGACGTCGGTGAGGATCGCCGAGCTGGCCCGGTCGGCGCGCAGAGCGTCCAGGAGAGCGCTTCCAGCGCTGCCTTCCCCTGTCGCGGATTCGGCAGACACGCCATCTAGTATCGCCGCACCTTGGCCCCCGACTCCGCGCTCCCCTCCCGTCCCCTGCTGAAGCTGGCGGCGATCGGCACGGCGGCGGGGGTGTTCAGCGGGCTGTTCGGAGTCGGCGGGGGGACGATCATCGTGCCGCTGCTGATTCTCTGGTTCGGCTACGGCGAGCGGCTCGCGACCGGCACCAGCCTGGCGGCGATCGTCCTGATCGGCCTGCTGGGGGCGCTCGCCCAGGGCGGCATCTACGGCAACGTCCACGTCGGCACCGCCCTGCTGCTCTCGGTTCCCGCCATCCTCGGAGTCGTTCTTGGCACCGCCGTCCAGCAGCGCATCTCCCAGCGCGCCGTCTCGCTGCTCTTCGCGGCCCTGCTGGTCGCGATCGCGATCGAGCTGATTCTCCAATGAGCGGAGCAGAGCCCGCATCGCAATCTGATTCCCTGCGGGCTCTGCTCAGCGAATGCTTCATGGGGAGGCCGGAGCGCCCGCATGGATGAGTTGCTTGCCGCCCTGATCGCGATGGCGGGCGGCTTCACCGGCGGCATCGTCGGGGTCGGCGGCGGCGTCCTCTTCGTCCCGGCGCTGACCATCTTCCTCGGCCTCACGCAGGTGGAGGGGGAGTCGACCTCGCTGCTGATGATCGTCATCGTCGCCCTGGTCGGCGCCTACCGCCAGAACGTCTACGGCAACGTCAACCTTCGCGCCGCGCTGATCGTTGGCGCCCTCTCCCCGCTCGGCGTCCTGCTTGGCGTCGTGATCGCCAACAGCGTCTCGGAGCGCGTCCTACAGCTTTCCTTTGCCGCTCTGGCCCTGTTCATCGCTTACCGCCTCATCCGCCGTTCCCTCAACCAACCGGCTGGGGCCTGACCGCGCCTACTCGTAAGAGAGCGCGTCGGCCAGCGGCGCGCGGGCCGTCAGCCAGGCAGGGATCGCCGCCGCCAGGGTGCCGATCAGCACGGCGCCCGCGACGACCGCCGCGACCGTGGCCGGCGCCAGATCGCCGCCGATCACATAGCCCTGGGATTCGAGGAACCCTCGCCCCGGCCCTAGGAAGGAGACGAGCCCGCCGATCGCGCCGCAGAGCCCGCCAAGGGCCATCACCAGGAAGGTCTCCATCGCAAGCGCCGCGAACAGGCCGCCGTTGCGCATCCCCATCGCGCGCAGCACCGCCCACTCGCGCCGCCGCGCGAAGACCGCGGTGGCGATGATGCCGCCGACCGCGACCAGCGACGCGAGCAGGGTGAGGACGCGCATCGCCAGCAGGCCCTGGGTGCTCTTGTCCATCTGCCCGTCGATCTTCGCCAGCAGCTCGTCGCCGGTGAGGATGTGCAGCGGGCCGAGCTCCTTCAGGGCAGCGGGGTCGACGATGCCGGATCGTCTGACGGCGAGCACGTTGATCGCGCCGGTGCGGAAAAGCCGCCGGTAGCGGGAGATGTCCATGTAAATCGTGCCGGAGGGCCAGGCGACGTCTTCGACCGCGCCGAGCACCTTCAGCCGGCGCGGCCCGACGACGGTGTGCAGCACGATCGTGTCGCCCGCGCCGAGGTCGAGGCCGGCGGCCATCACCTTGGAGATGAGGACGCCCTCGGGGTCGCGGCGCAGCTTGGGGAGGCCCTGAGGTACGCCGATGCCGGGGCGCAGGACCCCATCGAAACCGTGGGGGTCGAGCGCGCGCAGCTCGACCTTGCGGCCGCGGTAGGTGACGAAGGCGAAGACGGTCGGGCTGGCGGGCGCCGCCCGGTCGTGCAGCGCGCGCCGCGCGAAGCGGGAGGTGATCGGCACGCTGTAGAAGGAGTCGTCGGAGGCGATCAGCTCCTGACCGCCGGGCCGGATCGCCTCGACGAGCGCGTCCTTGCGCTCGACCAGGGCATGCTCGGACAGCTGGGGCGGGATCACCGCGGCGATCCCGAGCGCCATGATCGCCGCCGCCAGCGCCGCGCGGCGCGGGTTGGCCTCGATCGCCGCACGGGCGACCATCACCGCTTTCGGCCCGCCGCCCTCACCGCGGCCCAGGGCGAGGGCGGCCAGGCCGACGACGCCGGGAGTGGCCAGGGCCAGGCCGATCAGGATCGTCACCACCGCCGCCGGGTAGATCCCTCCCTCGCTTAGCAGGAGGCTGAGCGCCAGGAATCCGGCGCCGCCCGCGATCAGCGCCAGCGCCGAGCGCAGCGAGATCGTCGAGGTCACCGTCGCCCCCGCCTGCGGGGAGCGGCCGAGCTGCTCGGCGATCGAGCCGCGCGCCGAGGCGAGCGCGCCAACGGTCGCGGCGACCCCGACGACGAGCGCCAGTGCCGCGGCGACCGCGACGACGCCCGGGCGGACCGCGACCTCCATGTTGAAGCCGAAGACGTCGGTCAGGTAGGTCGGGACTTGGGCCGCCAGGTAGTGGGCGATCGGCGCTCCTATCGCGATCCCGGCCGGGATCGCCCCGACGAGCAGGGCGGCGAGGATGGCACTCTCGGCGAGCACCAGCGGCAGCCGCCGCGAGCCCATCGCGCGCAGCAGCCCGAGGTCCTCCTGGCGCTCGAGCATCCGCATCAGCTGCAGGACGTAGATCAGCAGCGTCGCGATCGCCAGCACCACCATGCCGAAGACGAGCGTCGGCGCCCGCACGGTGAAGTCGAGCACGTAGCTCAGCTCCTGCTGGTCGCGGGCGGGAGTGGTCAGGGACGCGCCGGCGGGCAGGATGCGCTCGGCGCGGCTCTCCCAGGCGCTCGCTGAAGTGCCGGGGGCGAGCTTGACGTAGACGACGGTCGGCCTGCCCGGCGCCCCGCGCAGGGCCTCGAGCTGCCGCCGAGGCAGGGTGATGACGTCCTCGATCGCGGGGTCGACGTCGACGACGCGGGCCACGCGGAGGCGCGGCGCCCGCTCGTAGGCGAAGAGCTGCAGCCGATCGCCGCGGCGAACGTCCAGCTCGTCGGCGAGCGCGGTGCTCAGCGCCAGCCCGGGCCGGGCCGAGCCGCCGGTTCTGAAGCCGAGGTCCCGCTGGACGGCGCCCCGCAGGCGGCGGGCCGAGCGGTCGACGCCGATCGCCGTGGCGACGATCCGCTCCGTCCCCGCGTCGAGGGCGACCCGCTGCTGGGCCATTGGGATCGCGTAGTCGGTGCCCTCCACCCGCTCCAGCCGCCTGGCCAGCCCCGCCGGCAGCGAGGAGGCGCCGACCGCTTTCACCTGGAAGTCGGACACCCCGCCCACGGCGCGGCCGCGCTCGCGGAAGGAGTCCTCGATGCTGGTGGTGAAGGCGAGCAGGCCGATGCCGATGCCGAGGGCCAGCGCCAGCGCCGCCCACAGCACCGCGACCCGCGCCCGCTGGCGCTTCATCACGTGCAGTAGGTGGCGCGCCAGCAGGGCGGCCAGGCGCGCCTGCGAGCGAATACCGCTCATCTCCCGATCAGGGAGGAGAGGCCGGAGGTGAAACGGCGACGGCGCCCACCGTCGCTACCGACCGGGGGGAGGTCCTCGATCCGGCCGTCGACCAGGGAGATGATCTCGTCGGCGAATCGCTCCGCCAGCTCGTGGTCGTGAGTCACCATCGCCACCGCGCGATCACCCGAGGCCTGCTCGCGAAGCAACTCGAGGATCTGCGCCGCGTTGCTCTGGTCGAGGTTGCCGGTCGGCTCGTCGGCGAGGATCAGGCGCGGCTCGTTGATCAGCGCCCGCGCGATCGCGACCCGCTGCATCTGCCCGCCGCTGAGGTTGCGAGCCGGCGCGTCGACCTGCTTAGCGAGTCCCACCTGCGTCAGCAGCTCGGCGGCGCGCTGCTGCGCTGCCCGCCCGCCGCGACCGGCGATCGCCGCGGCCAGCTCGACGTTCTGGCGGGCGGTCAACCCCGGCAGCAGGTTGAAGAACTGGAAGACGAATCCGAGGTTGGCTGCCCGGAAGCGCGCCCGGGCGGCGGGGCTGAGGGCGCCGACGTCCCGCCTGTCGAACAGGATTTGCCCGCTGCTCGGCGTGTCAAGCGTCCCGATCAGGTTCAGCAGGGTGCTCTTGCCGCTGCCCGACGGACCGACGATCGCCACCAGCTTTCCCGGCCCGATCGTCGCCGAGGCGCTGTGCAGCACCTCAACGAGATCGTCTCCGACCGGAAAGGACTTGGAGACTTCCCGCAGCTCAAGCACGGCCGGGCACACTACCCATCGGTACCCTCAAGGAGTGGATGCCCTTTCCTGGGAAGGCGACCTTCCCCAGCTCCGCTCCCCCATCCTCGTCTGCGCGTTCCGCGGCTGGAACGACGCCGCTGCGGCCGCTTCGACCGCGCTGGCGACGGTCGCCAACTCGCTCGACTCCGAGCTGATCGCCCAGTTCGACCCGGAGGACTACTTCGACTTCCAGGCGACCCGGCCGACCATCACCCTCACCGAGGGCCAGGCCCGCCACATCGACTGGCCGGAGAACAACCTGATCGCCGCCCGCGTCCCAGCCGCCGACCGCGACCTGGTCCTGCTGGATGGGACCGAGCCCAACCTGCGCTGGCGCACCTTCTCGGAGACGGTCGCCACCGCGGCCGACGCGCTTGGGGTGGAGATGGTGATCACGATGGGGGCGCTGATCGCCGAGGTCTCCCACACCCTGCCGGTGCCGATCACCGGCCTCGCCTCCGACGAAGAATTAGTCGAAGAGCTGGAACTGCAGCGCTCCAGCTACGAGGGACCGACCGGGATCGTCGGCGTCGTCCACGACTGCTGCCGCCAGATGGGGATGACCTCCGCCTCGCTGTGGGCGGCGGTGCCCCACTACGTCGCGGCGGTTCCCAACCCGAAGGCCGCCCTGGCGCTGCTGCGCCGGTTGGAAGGGCTGACCGGGATCGCGGTCGACGCCGCCGAGCTGGAGGCCGAGGCGACCACCTATGAGGAGCAGATCGGCCGCGCCGTCGCCGCCAACCCCGAGATCGAGGAGCTGGTGGAGAAGATCGAAGCCGAACAGGTCGAGCAGCTCGGCGACGGCGAGGACCTACCGTCCGCGGACAGCATTGCCCGCGAGTTCCAGCGCTTCCTGCGCCAGCAGGGCGACTAGCTCTCAGCCGCCGGGCAGATCAGCTTGTAATCGCACCAGCTGCAGACGGTTGGCGAAGGCCGTGGCTCGAAATCCTGGCTGAGGATTCCCTCTCCCACCTGGAGCACGGTCCGCTCGACTCGTTCTGCATCGTCGGGCTGGGTCGCCACTGCCACCTTCTCGGCGTCGAGCACGTAGTAGTAGCTGCCGGCGGCGGCCTCGACGTCCCAGGCTTTGCGCGCGGCCAGCCGGTAGAGCGCCAGCTGCAGGTCGCTCTCCAGCTCGGCGGCGCTCTTGCGCTCCCCTGTCTTGTAGTCGATCAGCTCGTGGCTTCCGTCGGGGAGGCGGTCGACCCGGTCGACCCGCCCGCGCAGGTGGTGCGGCCCGATCTGGAAGTCGAACTTCCGTTCCAACCAGATCGGCTCGCCCTCGGCAACCAGCTCTCGCTCCCAGTAGAGGCGCATCGCTTCCCGCCCCCGCTCCCGGTACTGCAGCTCGTCGTCGCTGGTACCGAAGCCGGAGCGTCGCCAGCCCGCTTCGAACAGCCCCATCAGGAGGCGCAGCCCGTCCTCTCCCTCATCAAGCTCCTCCTTGTGGAAGCGCTCAAGGACGTTGTGGATGAGGATGCCGAAGCGCTGGTTGATCGTCGGCTCCTGGGGGATGCCGAAGACCCGCGCGAACTTGTACTTCAGCGGGCAGGTGAGGTAGAGGTCGAGGTCGGAGGCGGAGAGGTTGAGGGCGCCGTCGCGGCGGCGCGGCAGGAAGGCCTCGAGCGAGGGCTCCTCGCGGGCGGCGATCAGCTCGCGGCGGCGGTCTCGCTCCTGCTCGGCGCCGAGCAGGTAGCTGTCCAGTGCGGAGGCGTCCAGCTCGGCCTGCTGCTCGGCGGTGGCGACCTGGCGCAGCAAGCCGTTGACCGCTTCGACGGCTTCCGCCGTCGCCTCCTCGCCCGGCCGCTGGGCGAGCGCCGCCAGCTTCAGCAGCTCCAGGTAGCGGGCGATCGCCCGGTTGACGTCGATCGCGGTGTCGAGGCGCGGCTCCGACAGCTCTCGCCCCGCCTTCCAGGACGCTTCGAGAACCTCTTCGCGCAGCGCCCGGTAAGTGGCGTGCAGGCCCTCGGCGGGGCCGAACAGCTCCTCTTCGTGGGCCTCCTCCCAGGGGGAACCGGCGGCGGCGCGCGCCTCCTCGTAAAAGGAGGAGGGACGGGTGGCGCTGCCGGCGCCGCTGCCGACCCGGGAGAGGACGAGCCCCGCCCGCGCCGGGCTGCCGATCCGCGCCGCGCCGTCGTCGCGCTCCAGCCCCAGCACGAAGGCGTGGTCGAAGGCAGTCCCCTTCGCGGCGTCGAAGCCGAGACCCTGGACGGCGCCGACCGCGGCGGGGTCCTCGCCGTCGCGCATCTCAACCCCGGCCTCGGCGACGGCGCTGAGGTAGCGGACGAAGCCGCGGGTGGAGCCATGCGGCTCGCGCCGCGCCCAGGCGGCCGCCAACTCGGCCAGCCGGGAGAGGCTGAGCAACCGTTCGGCGACCTCCGGCTGGGCGGCGAACAACCGCTGGCGCCGCAGGCCGATCCGCTCGATCAGCCGCCGCACGAAGACGTCGGCGCGCCGCTCCTCCATTGCCGCCGAGGCCGCCCGGTACAGCTTCAGGAAGGACTGGATTCGCTCGCGGGCCTCGGGCTGGATCTGGGGGCTGTCGAGGGCCGCCTCGCAGGCCGACACCATGTCCAGCTTGCGCCGCCGGGAGATCGTCGTCAGCCGCGCCAGGTCGGCGGAGCGCAGCTCGACCGGTGGCCGGGTCAGAGCACGGGCAGCGGCCGCGGAGTCGTCAGGATCGGCGAGCACCCGCAGCCAGGCGATCGCGTCGCGCACCTCGGGGCGCTGGAACAGCGCGGCAGGGCCTGCAAGGTGGAACGGGATGCCGCGCTCCTCCATCGCCGCCGCGACGGCGCCGCCCTGCTGGGGCGGGTCGGCTACCAGCACGCAAATCGCCTCCGGCGGTGTCCCTCTGGCGACCAAGTGCTCGACTTCGCGAGCCACGGCCTGGGCCTGGGCGCGCTCGTTGCGACAACGCCAGAATCGGACTACAGGCTCGCGGAACTGCCGTTCAAGCTTGATTACTTCGACATCAGAGCGATCGACTTCAGCATCGACAGCACAAAGTTGATTTGGATTCTCAGATGAAAGAGAAGAAAGAATGGCTCGCTGGGCGGCGGTCGTGTCCTCAAACTCGTCGACCATTAGGTGGACGAAGCGGTGGGCGATTTCCTGCCTTACCTGCTGCTGCTCGTGGAGGAGCTTGTTGAGGGTTAGGAAGAGGTCGCCCTCGTCGAGATTTCCGGACTCGGCGAGGATGCGGTCGTGGGCGGCGCAGAACTCGGCCAGCTCGGGTCCTGGCCGCTCTGTGCCTCCCTTGATTTGGTCGATCTGCTCCAGGAGGCGGGCCAGGAGACCGGCCGGGTTGCCGCGGATTTCGTGGTGGCGCAGGGGGAGGTCGTCCAGGCGGTCCAGCAGCATCGCGAGGCGCTCGGCCGGGCCCAGGACGTCGAAGAAGGGATCGAGGCCGGCGGCCGTGGAGTGCTCGCGGAGGAGGCGCTCGCAGATCGCCTCCCAGGTGCCGATCCAAAGTTCTTCATAGGGGCCGGCGAGGAGCATCTCCGCCCGCTCGCGCAGGCGGCGCGCCGTGGCCCGGGTAGAGGCCAGGACGAGCACCCGCTTCGGCCCGGTTCCCTCTGCCGCCAGCCGCGCCAGCCGCCGCGCCAGCACCTCGGTCTTGCCGGTCCCGGCGGCCCCGACGACGAGCAGCGGGCCTTCCTCGTGCGCTATCGCGCGTTCCTGAGGCTCAGCCAGGGTAAGCATGGTTCAACGCTACCGAGTGGGTGTCGTCCATAGGATCGGGTCGGTGGACGTTTTTTCCGCAGACTGGCTGGGAATCTGTCGCCGCATCGTGGCGGCGCAGCGGGCAATCTTCGACGAGGTGCGGGGCGCCGCAGCCCGCACCGAGTACGAGGGCATGGGAGAGGGGGGAGACCGCACCTTGGTCATCGATCGCCGCTGCGAGGACGCGGTCTTTGCCGAACTGAAGCGGCTGGGCGACGAGGGCGCGTCCTTTGTGGCTGTCTCCGAGGAGCGCGGCGAGGTCGCCTTCGGCTCGGGTGGCGAGACGCGGGTGGTGATCGACCCGATCGACGGCTCGCTCAACGCTCGCCGCACCATTCCCTCCCACAGCCTCAGCATGGCGGTGGCGTCCGGGTCCTCGATGGCCGACGTCGAGCTGGGCTACGTCTACGACTTCGGTGCCGATGAGGAGTTCGTCGCCCGGCGTGGCAAGGGCGCGACGCTCGGTGGCGAACCAATCCGCGTAGCTCAACAGGAGGGCGGGAAGCTGGAGGTGCTCGGCGTCGAATCCGCGGAGCCCGAGTGGGGCCTGCCAGCGATCGAGGCGCTGGCCGGCAAGGTCTACCGCCTGCGCGTCGTCGGCTCGATTGCGATCACCGCCGCCTACGTCGGCGCCGGCCGCTTCGACGGGATGCTCAGCCTGCGGCCCTGCCGCTCGGTCGACGCCGCGGCCGCCCAGCTGATCGTCCGCGAGGCCGGCGGCCGCGTCGCCTTCGGCGAACTTGCCCTGGAGGAAGCCGAACTCGGCCTGGCTGCCCGCTACCCGATCGCCGCCGCCGCGGACGACGTGGGCCTCGCGGTCATCCGCATCGCCCAGCAGGCTTGAGCCCTCCCTCTCGCAGCGCTGTTCCTTTGCTGCGTTATATGGAGCAAAGGAACAGCGGAACGTGTAACTGGAGCGGAAGAGTGGTTTTAGAACGTTTGTTCGCATGGAACGTATGTTCGCTACACTCGCGAACTTCCCCCCGTCAAATCCTCAATTCCGAAGGGATTCATCTTCAAATGGCAGCAACTAACGGCAGCAAAGCTCAGGCGAGACGCACCAAAAGCAACGCTAAGCGCACCGCCAAATCCGCTGGTCGCACCGCGAAGGCCGCGGTTCCCGAGAAGAGCCAGTTCCAGACCGTCGCCGAGACCGCCGTCGACCTCCCCGTCGGCGCTGTCCTCACCGTCGCCGAGCGGCTTTCGGACCTGGCCGAGCCCTGGACCGACCGCAGCGGCGCCGAGAAGCAGATCAAGGCCTACCGCACGCAGCTCCGCAAATCGCTGAAGCGCACCGAGCGCCGCGGCGCCACCGCTCGCCGCAAGGCGACCACGGAGGCCCGCCGCAACCGCCGCGAGGCGGAGCAGCGCGTCCGCAAGGCGATAGACGAGCAGACCGCTCGCGCCCAGGACCTGGTCGACCAGGTCACCGAGCAGCTCTCCTCCCTGCGCTGAGCGCTCAGCGACCGGTAACCGTCACCGGGTTTGAAGCGGCTGGCTCATAGGGCCAGCCGCTTTGCGTTGGGGCGAGTGCGCGGAACTCGAAGTGGACGCCGCGGCTGTCGTCGTCGGTGAAGGCGTAGGCGAAGCGGAAGTGGCCGGCGGCGTCGGTCTCGATCGTGCGGAACTCGGTCCAGGGGACGATGCCGGGCACCCGAAACTGGAGCTGGATCGTCTTGCCGTCGGGCGGTATCGACGCGCCCGCCGCCTCGACTCTGCCGTTGAAGACCACCGGTCGCCCGCCGATCCTCGCGGTCGGCGCTGAGGCGCGCAGCCGCACGCCGCAGCCGACCAGTAGCCGCGCCGTCCCCGCGCTGGAGCGGCTCATCGTGCGGTTGCCCGCGAAGACCGCTTCGATCTGGCGGCTCGGCCCCGGCGCCAGCCACACGGTGAAGACGCCGTCGGCGTCGGTCCGCACCGTCGTCGTGCGGTCGCGCCCGCTCGCCCCGGGGTCGAAGCGCTCGGTCACCTGCACGGCGATTCCGGCCAGCGGCGAGCCCAGCCCGGCGCTGAGCCGTCCGCTGTAGAGGGCGCCGCCGCCGTAGACGACAAGCCGCTCCCGCGGCCGCCGGCCGAAGTCGCCGACCTGCTCGCGCCGGCAGCGCAATCGTCTGCCGCGCTTGGTGCAGCGCCGTCTCTCCAGCTCGCGGCCGCCGAACCCGGCCCAGAGCGCGGTGCGCAGCTTCAGCGGGTTGGACAGCGTCATGGTCGAACCATTGGCGCGCCGCACGGTGGTCACGGCGTTGCCCGCCGCGTCGTACCCGGTCGCCCGGAACTCGTACTCGCCAGCGGGATAGGCGTCGGAGTCCCAGCGGGCGAGGAGCGCGTCGCCCGAGGTCTCGGTCGCCAGCGGCTCGTAGGGGTCCGTCGTGCCGGCGCGGCGCACCTCGACTCTGCCGCGCGAGGGATCCGGCCCCGACAGTGAGTCGGTGACCCCCACCTCGATCGCCTCCGGGTCGCGTGGGCTCTGGAAGTTGGCGAACGCTACCTCCGGCGCGCCCCGGTCGATGCGCACAGTCGCCGCGGTGGGCGGCTTGTTCGCGATGCCGTTGGTGGCGCCCCCGTCGTTGGCGTTGCCGGCCGCGTCGCGGGCGTAGTAGGTGACGGTGTGGACGCCCTCGCCGATCACGGTCGCGGTCGCCGTGCTCCCGGCCTCCGTTACCGGAGCGCCGCCGTCGACCCGGATTGCCGTGTAGGCGCCGCCGCCGCTCATCCCAGAGATCGCGTCGGTCGCGGTCGCGGTCAGGGTCAGCGGCCGGTTGGCCCAGCTGCTCGGGGCGCCGCCGAGCGTCGTCACCGGATCGGTTTGGTCGACGTGGAGGACGGTGTGGCCGGCCGTGGCGGACTTCATCCCCGACCCCGAGACGGCGACCGCGTGGACGTGGTTCTCTCCCTCCGGAAGGCCGGGGATCGACAGGGAGTCGATCTCGGCGCCGCCGCGCAGGGTGGTCTCGGCGTCCGCGCAGCGGTTGGACACCGCACAGGGGGCGCCACCCAGCTCGTCGTCGATCGAGACCGCGTAGCCGCGGATGCCGGAGAGCGGGAACGGCGCGGCGGGGTGGGTGAGCCGCAGGGTGAGGGGGAACTCGTTGCGGCTTAGCCAGCCGGAGACGGGCAGGGGATCGACGTTCCCGGGGCGGACGGGGTCGTAGCGCAGCTTTGCTGTCGCCACCGCCCCCTGGTTCCCGGCGGCGTTCTCCAGCCAGGTCTCGAAGGTGTAGACGCCGGGCACGAGAGAGACGTGCACGTCGGCGAATTCCTGCGCCCATCTTGTTCTCGTCTCGCCGGGAGATATGACCGTCCCGGCCGGGTTGCGCACCTGGTAATGGGTGGCGACGAGCGGCGAACCGCCCTCCTGCGAGGGGTTGTCCCAGCGGATGGTGAAGCGGTCGTCGGCGTGCCAGGCGTCTTCGCCGCCATCGATCTCGAGGTTGCAGGGCTGGAGTCTGATCGCGAGGACGCCTCTGTCGTCGGGGCAGGGCGGAGCGCCGCCGGCCGGGGCGGCGAGGGCCAGGACCGCGGCGGCCGTTGCCAGGGCGATCGCGGCAAGTCCTTTCGCTTCGCTCACGGCCCAAACTCCCCGGCGGGGTTGCCGCTCGACGCACTGGAGGACGTGCTGCTCGACGGGGGCGTGGCGGGCGCCGCCGGAGCCGGCGGCGGCGTGTACTCGACCGCCCCCGTCCCGGTCGAGCTCGTTGTGGGCTCCTCTGGCTTCGGTTCGGCCTGCTTCTTCTCTTCCTTGGATTGCTCATGCGGAGCAGGCTGGGGTTCCGGCGCCGGCTGGTAGTCGACCGTGTCGCTCGCCGGCGCGTCGTCGGCCTTCCGCTCGATCGCCGGCTTGCTGTCGTGCTCGGGGCCCAGCCCCAGAGGCGCCGGCGCCACCCCGGTCGCGACGCAGGCCGCGGCGCCGCCCGCGGTTCCCACGCAAATCGCCACCACCTTCGCCAGCCCCGCGATTCCGGCGCCGCCCGTGCCGCCCGAGGCCGCCATCCCGGAGAGTGCCGAGTCGGCCGCGCCGCCCTGGCCCGGAAGCCGCGAGTAGAGGTTCGAGAACACCTCATGCACGCGGTCCATCAACGAATGCGACGCGGCGACCGGCAGCAACGGCGCCAGCGCGGCGGCGGCCCGCGGCGCCGCCCGGTAAGCGCGCAGCGCCGCGCGACAGTGGGCGCAGGCGCGCAGGTGCTCGCGCAGGGCCGCGGTCTCTCTCGGGCTCGCCTCGTCATCGCAGAAGGCGGAGAGCAGCGGCCCCATCTCCTGGCAGCGGCTGCCGTCTTCGCTGCGGCTCAGTATCAGGCGGAACCGCTCCCGGCCCTCCGCCAGGCAGCGGTTGACTCTGGTCTGGCTGAAGCCGGTCCGCTCGCCGATCTCGGCGTAGGAGTAACCCTCCGCCAGCAGGGTCAGCGCCTGCAGCTCGGCGGGCTTCAGCGCTTGCAGCGCCTCGCGGCTGCGGGCGACCTTCTCGCGCCGCTCCGTGAGGGCGGCGGGCCCGTCGCCCTCGGAGGGGATCAGCGCCACCCAGTCCCTGTCGTCATCGTCGTTCTGCCCGCCGATCGTCCGCTCGCGGGACTGGCGAACCTTCAGCGCCTCGTGCTTGACGACAGTGGTCATCCAGCGGACCAGCTCGCGCACGTCATTGGTCGGCGCCTTGCGCAGCAGGATCTCCAGCGCCCGCTGGTAGGCGTCGTCGGCGTCGTCGGCGCAGATCGAGTAGCGCCACGCGGTGCGTCTCAGCTGGCGCTCGTGCCTGGCGATCAGCTCGACAGCGGCGCGCTTGCGCGCCGCTTCACTCACCCCCACCGGTTTAGCTTCGCCGATCAAAAGGTCACCTCGTATACAGAGGGACCCAGAGATCTCTCCCCCTCCTGGACGACCGTCTGTTACCAAAATCCGCAAATTGCACGCTTTCCTCGCCCAGCCACTCGCCGCGCTGTTCCTTATCTGCATATATCGCTGCAAAGGAACAGCGCAGCGCGTAAGGCCGGTAGCATCACCCGGCGATGAGCACATGCGTGGTCACCGGCGGCGCCGGCTTCCTCGGGTCACACCTCTGCGAGCACCTGCTCGAGAAGGGCCACAGGGTGATCTGCATCGACAACCTGGAGACGGGGTCGCTGGAGAACATCGCCCACATCCGCGAGGAGCGGTTCGAGTTCCGCCACATCGACATCATCACCTACGTCGACATCCCTGAGGACGTCGACTTCGTCTACCACCTCGCCTCGCCGGCCAGCCCGATCGACTACCTGCGGCTGCCGCTGCACACGCTCAAGGTCGGTTCGCACGGCACCCATCACATGCTCGGCGTCGCCAAGTTCAAGCGCGCCCGCTTCCTGCTCGCCTCGACCAGCGAGGTCTACGGCGACCCCCAGGTCCATCCGCAGAAGGAGGACTACTGGGGCCACGTCAACCCGATCGGCCCGCGCGGCGTCTACGACGAGGCGAAGCGCTACGCCGAGGCGATGACGATGGCCTACCACCGCCAGCAGGGCGTCGACACCTCGATCGTCCGCATCTTCAACACTTACGGCCCGCGGATGCGGCCGCACGATGGGCGGGCGATCCCGACCTTCTTGCGGCAGGCGCTGCAGGACCGGCCGCTGACCGTGTTCGGCGACGGCAGCCAGACGCGCAGCTTTTGTTACGTCGACGACCTGATCCGCGGCATCGTCGCGCTGGCCGAATCCGACGTGCACCTGCCGGTCAACGTCGGCAACCCGAACGAGTTCACCCTGCTCGAGCTGGCGAAGACGGTGATCGAAGTCACCGAGTCGCGCTCGGAGATCATCCACGAGCCGCTGCCGGTCGACGATCCCCAGCAGCGCCAGCCCGACATCACGCGCGCTAGCGACCTGCTTGGCTGGACGCCCGAGGTGGAGCTGCGGGAGGGCCTGCGCCGCACGATCGAGCAGGCCGGAGTCGAGCGCCTCGCCGGCGCTTCGGACTAGCCCTTACGCAAACGAAAGGGGCGGCCCGCCGGCCGCCCCTTTCGCGATTGCAGCGCACTTCTGTGGTTACTGCGTCTGTGCGGTGAAGGACACCGTCCCGAGCGAATCGCCCGCGACGAAGTTGACACCGCCGGGATAGACCTCGTTCAGGGTCGCCGCCGCGACGGCCTGCAGTTTGACCGTCATGTTGGCGACGCTCACCGTCCTTGCCGACGCGTCCGACGAGACGGTCGCACCCGTCAGGTCGATGTCGGCGATCGACGTCCGGCCAAGGTTGCCGGGGCCGGGCGGTGAGGGAGTGATGTTGACCTCAGCGGTGATCACTTTGGTTCCGAAATCGGCGCTCAGGTTGTTGAACTCCGTTTTCAGTTTGGCCGCCGGGGCGATTGCGAGCCCGCCCGACGTGTTCAGCGTGCCGGCGTTGGCGGTGAGCCCGATCGTCCCACCCGAGATCGGGAAGACGAACGACGGGCCCGGGCCGACCCCGGCGCCGTTGATCGGTCTGATGTCGGTCAGCGGGTTGACGCCCTTGGAGGCGAACTTCGCCAGCGTGGCCGAGTCGGGGTTGAGGCTGGCGTTGCCCACCGGCAGTACCGTCACCGTGCTCGGCTGAGTCGTGCTCGCAGAGGCGCCGAGCGAGCTATTGCCTCTGACCTTCTTCTTGCCTTTCAGGCCGAGTTTCTTGTTCAGCGCTCTGGCGGTTTTGCCGGTCAACTTCAGGTTGGAGACTTTGACGTCGACCCCGAAGCCGTTGCGGGTGAACGTCACGCCTTTCGTGGAGGCGATCTTCTGGCTTTTTCTGCCGACTCTGCCGTTCAGCGAAGCGGTGGTCGTGTCGACGATGAAGTTCTTCAGGGCGACATTCCTCTTGCCCCGCTTGAACTTGATCCCGCCGCTGTGGTTGACAGTTCCGGCGCCGGTGGTCGGGTCGAGCGACCCGCCGGTGACCGGGAAGGTCGCCTTCCGGCCTCTCACCGTCGCCGAGCCCACCTTGAGGATTCTCACCCCGCTTCTCTTCAGCTTCTTGACGAGGCCTCTGTTCAGAGTGAGGGTGGTGCTGCCGCTGGCGAGCGGGTCGCTTGCCGCCGATGCCGCCGGCGCCCAAACGAGCCCAACGAACATCGCGACCAGAGCGACCGCCATCGGTACAAGGCCGAGACGGCTTCGCCCTCTCACTTCGTTCACTGCTTTCACGTAGCTCACCTCCGTCGGTTTTGAAACCGACGCCTCCAAACCGAAGTGGCTCCGCTTTTATGTGGGGCCTGGCCTTTCGTCGTCCCCCTGTCATGGGCGACGGCCAAACCCGTGCTCATGGTAGCCGAGCAGTTATCCCGTGTCATGCGATTTACACGGATAACTTCTGCGGGGCGAGCCGATTGTCTCGCCCCCAATATCCTCCCTATAGATGGCGAGCAAGCCCCCCACTGAAGAGATTTCGCGCACGATCGCGCCGGTGGTCGGTCCCGACGACGAACGGGTCTTCACCGATTCCGGGATCGAGATCGATCGTCTCTACGAAGAGGGCGACGTCGCCCCGGGCTTGGAGGAGCGCCTCGGCGAGCCCGGCTCCTATCCCTTCACCCGCGGCATCCACGAGGGGATGTACCGGGACCGGCTCTGGACGATGCGCCAGTACGCGGGCTTCGCCACCCCCGAGGACACCAACGAGCGCTACCGCTACCTGATCGAGCACGGCTCGACCGGGCTTTCGATGGCCTTCGACCTGCCGACCCAGCTGGGCCGCGACTCCGACGACCCGCTCTGCAATGGCGAGGTCGGGCGCACCGGCGTCCCGATCGACACGATCGAGGACATGAGGATCTGCTTCGATCAGATCCCACTCGACGGCGTCTCCACATCGATGACGATCAACGCCCCGGCGGCGATCCTGCTCCTTCTCTACGAGCTGGTTGGCGAGGAGCAGGGGGTGCCCTCCGTGAAGCTGCGCGGCACCGTCCAGAACGACGTGCTGAAGGAGTACATGGCGCGCGGCAACTACATCTACCCGCCCGAGCCGACGATGCGCCTCACCACCGACATCTTCGAGTACTGCCGCGAAAACGTGCCGAGATGGAACACGATCTCGATCTCCGGCTACCACATCCGCGAGAAGGGGTGCTCGGCCGTGCAGGAGGTGGCGTTCACCCTCTCCAACGCGATCGCCTACGTCGAAGCGGCGCTGGAGCGCGGGCTGAAGATCGACGAGTTCGCCTCCCGCCTCGCCTTCTTCTTCAACGGTCACAACAACGTCTTCCAGGAGATCGCGAAGTTCCGGGCGGTGCGCCGGATGTGGGCCAGAATCGTCAGAGAGCGGTTCGGCGCGGAGAACCCAAACTCGATGAAGATCCGCTTCCACACCCAGACCGGCGGGGTGACGCTGCAGGCTCAGCAGCCCGAGGTCAACATCATCCGCGTCGCCTTGCAGGGCTTCGCCGCCGTCTGCGGCGGTACCCAGTCCCTGCACACCAACGGCTTCGACGAGGCGCTCGCCCTGCCGACCGAGCGTTCCGCCCGCATCGCCCTGCGCACCCAACAAGTGCTCGCTCACGAGTCCGGTGCCGCCGATACCGTCGACCCCTTCGCCGGCTCCTACTTCGTCGAGTCGCTCACCGACGAGATCGAAGCCCGCTCCTGGGAGCTGATGGGCAAGGTCGAAGAGCTGGGCGGCTCGGTCGAGGCGCTGGAGTTCATGCAGCGGGAGATCGAGGAGTCCGCGCTCAGCTACCACGAGCGCTACAAGACTGGCCAGGACATCATCGTCGGCGTCAACAAGTACGTCACCGACCAGGTCGACGATGTCGACATCCTCAAGGTCGACCCAGAGTCAGAGCAGCGCCAGCTCGCGCGGCTGAAGACCTTCAAGGAGAGCCGCGACCAGGCCGCGGTCGACGAGAAGCTCGAGGCCCTGCGCGACGTCGCCCGCGGCGAGGGCAACCTTCTCCACCCGATCCGCACCGCGCTCGCCGCCGACGCCTCGATCGGCGAGGTCTGCGGGGCGATGCGCGACGTCTTCGGCGAGTACCGGGGAGGAGCTTTCTTCTAAGCCTCGAACCGGGGGGAATGATCGAGGCGACGCGGACGCTGATGAAGTCCGAGCCCGAGCTGGCCGCGCTGGTCGCCGAACTGGACGGGCTCGAGGTGACGATGGCCGAGAAGGGCTTTGGCACGCGGGTCGAGATCCGCGCTGCCGAAGGCTCCGGATTGTCCGAGGCGGACCTGGAACGGGTGCTGGATCGGCTGGCCGAGCCGCAGAAGCAGCCGTTCGGCAGCGCCTGAGTCGTTCTCCATAGAATCGCGCGCCGATGCGCGAACGCAACCCGGTCACCCATGAGGAAAAGCTCGCCTACCTGCGCGAGCTGCGCGAAGCGGCCATTCACTCCGCTTCCGAAGAGGCGGTTGAGAAGCAGCACGCGAAGGGCAAGATGACCGCCCGCGAGCGGGTCGAGAAGCTGCTCGACCCCGGCTCCTTCGAGGAGCTGGACACCTTCGTCCGCCACCGCACCTACGACTTCGAGATGCAGAAGCGCCGCCCCTGGGGCGACGCCGTCGTCACCGGTCACGGCATGATCGACGGCCGCACCGTCTTCGTCTTCTCCCAGGACTTCACCGTCTTCGGCGGCAGCCTCGGCGAGGTGATGGCGGAGAAGATGTGCAAGGTGATGGACCTCGCCGCCCAGGTCGGCGCGCCGGTGATCGGCATCAACGACTCGGGCGGCGCCCGCATCCAGGAGGGCGTCGTCAGCCTCGGCGCCTATGGCGACGTCTTCGTCCGCAACGTCAGATGCTCCGGGGTGATTCCCCAGATCAGCCTGATCATGGGCCCCTGCGCGGGCGGCGCCGTCTACTCGCCGGCGATGACCGACTTCATCTTCATGGTCAAGGAAACCAGCCACATGTTCATCACCGGCCCCGAGGTGATCAAGACGGTCACCGGCGAGGAGGTGGAGTTCGAAGAGCTGGGCGGGGCGATGAGCCACAACAGCAAGTCGGGTGTCGCCCACTTCGCCGCCGAGGACGAGGAGAGCTGTCTCGAAGACGTGCGCTACCTGCTCAGCTTCCTGCCATCCAACAACCTGGAGGCGCCGCCGCGCTTCGAGCCCTCAGACGATCCGGAGCGCGAGGACCCGGAGCTGGACACGCTCGTCCCCGACGACCCCTCGAAGCCCTACGACATGCGCGACGTGATCACCCGCATCGTCGACGACGAAGAGTTCCTCGAGGTGCATGAGCACTTCGCCAAGAACATTGTCTGCGGCTTCTCTCGGCTCGACGGCTTCCCGATCGGCATCGTCGGCAACCAGCCGGCGCACCTCGCCGGCGTGCTCGACATCGAGGCCTCCGAGAAGGCGGCGCGCTTCGTCCGCACCTGCGACGCCTACAACGTCCCGATCGTCACCTTCACCGACGTGCCGGGGTTCCTGCCAGGGACCGACCAGGAGTGGAACGGGATCATCCGCCACGGCGCCAAGCTGCTCTATGCGTTCACCGAGGCGACCGTGCCGAAGCTCACCGTCGTCACTCGCAAGGCCTACGGCGGCGCCTACGACGTGATGAACTCGAAGCACATGCTGGCCGACTTCAATGTCGCCTGGCCGACCGCCGAGGTCGCGGTGATGGGCCCGGAGGGCGCGGTCAACATCATCTACCGCAAGGACATCACCGCCTCGCCAACCCCCGACGAGCGCCGCCAGAAGCTGATCGACGACTACAAAGCCCACTTCGCCAACCCCTACTCGGCGGCGGAGCGCGGCTACATCGACGACGTCATCGAGCCCCACCAGACCCGCCCGAAGCTGATTAAGGCCCTTCGCATGCTTCAGTCAAAGCGCGTAGACCAGCCAAAGCGCAAGCACGGCAATATCCCGCTGTAGGCCGCGGCTACACAGCGCAACAGCTTTGCACTACCGGGCCAAGGTTGCCTCGGTTCGGGCCAGTCTGCATCTGGGCGCCGAGGAGGCCGCCCGGCTCGCCGCACAGTCGTAGGGGAAACCGGCCGCGCCGGGGTAGGCTTCCCGGCATGGCTCGGAAGACCGCGACCGGGGACGAGGCGGCCGCCGTGGCGGCCGCGATCCAACGGTTCGTCGTGGAGACCGCGGCGCCGGCTGCGGCCGGGGCGGAGCGGGTGAGCCCGTGGCGGCGGGCGGCGCTGCTGGAAGGGGTCAGTGCGAAGGGCGCCGTCCACGATCCAGAAGGAGGAGATAGATGGCTGTCGTGAAGATCATCGAGCTGGTCGGCAGCTCGAAGACGTCCACCGACGACGCGGCGAAACAGGCGCTCGCCCAGGCGCAGGGCACGCTGCGCAACATCCGCGCCGTCGACATCGTCTCGACCGGGATCCGCGGCGAGAACCTCGACGAATTCCGCGCCCACGTGCGGGTCGCCTTCCTGATCGAGGGAACCGAGGTCGACTAGCTCCAAAGCGTAAATGCCTTAATCCCAATCAGGTTTTGCTATTTTCCGCAGCATGAACCTGGCGGTTGAGGAAGGCAAGAAGCAGGAAGGCAAGGGCCGCGTCGGCTCACTGGAGAACCCGGAGACCTACGAGAACGTCCCCGGCCACGTGATCCCGATCCTCGAGCGCGAGTTCGACGACTTCGACACCGAGGCCGAGAAGTTCCTCGCCGGCGACACGCCCGAGGAGCAGTTCATCGGCTTCCGCCTCAAGCAGGGCGTCTACGGGCAGCGCCAGCCCGACGTGCAGATGGCGCGAGTGAAGCTGCCGTTCGGCGGCGTCACCCCCGAGCAGCTCGAGGCCTTCGCCAGCGTCGTCGAGAAGTACGCGCCGCTCAGAAAGGGGCACATCACGACGCGGCAGAACATCCAGATCCACCACGTGCCGCTGCGCGACATGGAGTCGCTGATCCGCGAGATCTCCGACTCCGGCCTCTCCTCCCGCGAGGGCTGCGGCAACACGGTGCGCAACGTCACCGGCGACCCCTGGGCCGGCGTCGCCCCCGACGAGATCTTCGACCCGACGCCCTACGCGGGCGCCTACGTGCGCTACTTCGTCCGCCACCCGACCACGCAGCTGATGCCGCGCAAGATCAAGACTGCCTTCACCGGCTCCGACGAGGACCGAGCGATCACCGGCATCCACGACATCGCCTTCCTGTCGCGCGAGCGCGACGGGGTGAAGGGATTCGAGATGCGGGTCGGCGGCGGCACCTCGATCATGGCCCGCGTCGCGCCGACCCTCTACGAGTTCGTCGAAGCTGATAACGGCGACTACCTGAAGGTCTCCGAGGCGGTGCTGCGGATCTTCGACCGGCAGGAGTGGCTGCGTGTCAACCGCGCCCGCGCCCGGATCAAGGTCCTGGTGGACAAAATTGGGATCGACGCCTTTCGCGAGCAGGTCGACGAGGAGCTGCGGGGCGACTGGGTCGACGAGCGCGAGTTCGACGTCGAGCGGCTGCGCTTCGACGACGACGAAGAAGAGAACGCGCCGGCCCCCCCGGTGGCGACCGCCTCCCCCAACGGCGACCGCGCCGAGTTCGACCGCTTCCTGGTGGGCAACGTGCAGGCGCAGCGCCAGGAGGGCTTCTCCACGGTCGAGGTGAAGGTCGAGCGCGGCGACCTGACCCCGGAGCAATTCCGCGGTCTCGCCGCGATCGTGCGCGAGTTCAGCGGCGGCTACGCGCGCAGCACCGTTCAGCAGAACTTCGTTCTGCGCTGGGTTCGCGACGAGGCGCTCTACGACGTCTGGCAGCGCCTCGGCGAGCTGAGCTTGAACGAGGCCGGCCCCCGTGAGATCACCGATGTCGTCTCCTGCCCCGGGACCGACAGCTGCAAACTCGGGATCACCAGCTCGATGGGCCTCAACCGCGCCGTCAAGGAGCGGATCCAGGAAATGGAGATCGAGGACGAGCTGACCAAGCGGATCCACGTGAAGATGAGCGGCTGCCCGAACGGGTGCAGCCAGCACCACATCGCCAGCATCGGCTTCTACGGCGCCTCGCTGAGAGTGGGCGACCGCCAGATTCCCGCCTACATCCCCCACGTTGGCGGTAACTACGAGGGCGGCGAGGTCGTCTTCGGCCAGCGGCTGAAGGCCCGCCTGCCCGCCAAGCGCGTCCCCGAAGCGGTCGAGCGCTGGCTGCGGCTCTACGAGGGCGAGCGCGGCGACGGCGAAGAGTTCAACGCCTTCGCCGAGCGGATCGGGACGAAGCGCTTCGAAGAGGAAGTGAAAGACCTGACGATGCCGATCGAGTTCAGCCCCGAGACCGTCGAGCACTTCGTCGACTGGAGCCGCAGCGACCCCTACAGAGTCGAGCGCGGGGAGGGGGAGTGCGCCGTATGAACCCCCCGGTTGCCCTGGACTTCGACGCGGAGGCGGTCGCCGCCGACCTCGAGGGGCGCTCCGCGCATGAGGCGCTGGAGTGGATGTTCGACGCCTTCGGCGAGGAGCACTACATCGCCTGCTCGTTCCAGAAAACGAGCTCGGTGACCGTGCACCTGGCAACCCAGATCAACCCTGAGGCGCGCTTCTTCTACCTCGACACCGACGTCCTGTTCCCGGAGACGTATGAGACGCGCGACCGGCTCGCCGAGCACCTGGGGGTCGAGTTCGACCGCTTCCACAACCTGACCCTGGAGGAGCAGGCCGCGCAATACGGCGACGAGTTGTGGAAGAGCGATCCCGACTCCTGCTGCGGTCTGCGCAAGGTCGAGCCGATGCGGAGGGCCCTTTCTTCCGTAGACTGCTGGGTCGCTGGCGTCCGCCGCGAGGACTCTGCCAACCGCGCCAAGACGCCGAAGCTCGGCTGGGACAAGCGGTTCGGCCTCTGGAAGCTGAACCCGCTCGCGGACTGGACCGAGCGCGACGTCTGGAACTACATCCGTGAGCACCACCTCCCGTACAACCCGCTTCACGACCGCGGCTATCCGTCGATTGGCTGCACGCACTGCACCCAGCCGGTTGGGCCGGGCGCCTCGCCGCGCGACGGCCGCTGGGTGGGCGTCGCCAAGACGGAATGCGGGATCAACTAGCGGCGCCGCGGCGAACTCTTCCCTATAACCCTTCCCCCGACCAGATTGGCGATACACCGATGAGCGAGACCGCGACTGAGCTTTCCCTGACCCTTTCCGAGCGCCACACCGCTGACTTCGAGATGATCGGCAACGGTGGCTTCGCGCCGCTGACCGGCTTCCAGGGCTCCGCCGACTGGGAGCGCGTCTGCGCCGAGATGCGCACTTCCGACGGCGACTACTGGCCGATTCCGATCACCCTGGCGACCGACCTGGAGTGCGAGGTCGGCGACGTGGTGGAGCTGCGCAGCGACGAGGGCAAGCCGCTGGGGCGGATCACCGTCGAGGAGATCTTCGAGCGCGACGTTAAGCGCGAGGCCGAACAGGTCTACCGCACCACCGACGAGGCGCACCCCGGCGTGGCGGCGATCTACGAGGAGGGCAATCGCTGCATCGGCGGCCCGATCGAGGTCGACGCGCTTCCCGACCACGAGGAAGCCTTCATGCGGCGCTACAAGACGCCGGCCGAGCACAAGGCCGACTTCGAGGCGCGCGGCTGGAGAAAGATCGTCGCCTTCCAGACCCGCAACCCCATCCACCGCGCCCACGAGTACCTGACCAAGGCGGCGCTGGAGACCTGCGACGGGCTCTTCATCCACCCGCTGATCGGCAAGACCAAGGCCGGCGACATCCCCGCCGACGTGCGGATGCGCTGCTACGAGGTGCTCATGGAGCGTTACTACCCGGGGGACCGGGTGGTGCTCGGCGTGAAGCCGGCCAAGATGCACTACGCGGGCCCGCGCGAGGCGGTCCTGCACGCGATCGTCCGCCGCAACTACGGCGCGACGCATTTCATCGTCGGCCGCGACCACGCGGGGGCCGGCGACTACTACGGCACCTACGACGCGCAGCAGATCTTCGACGAGATCGACATCGACGAACTCGGGATCGAGCCGTTGATGTTCGAGCACACCTTCTGGTGCAACGAGTGCGAAGGACTCGCCTCAGGCAAGACCTGCCCGCACGACTCCGACGCTCATCTGTTCCTGTCGGGGACCAAGGTTCGCGAGATGCTCGGCAACGGCGAGAAGCCGCCGCACGAGTTCTCCCGCGACGAAGTCGCTGAGATTCTGATCGACGCTTACAAGGAGGACTGACACACCGTGGCAAGCGAGAAGGGCTTCACCCTGTGGTTCACCGGGCTCTCCGGGGCCGGCAAGACGACTATCTCCAAGCTGCTGGAGACCGAGCTGCGCGCGCGCGACTCGAAGCTGGAGATCCTCGACGGCGACGTAGTTCGCGAGAACCTCTCGAAGGGGCTCGGCTTCTCGAAAGAGGACCGCGACACCAACATCCGCCGCATCGCCTTCGTCGCCGACCTGCTCAGCCGCAACGGCGTGCCGGTGATCACCGCGGCGATCTCCCCCTACGCCGAGATTCGCGGCGAGGCCCGGGAGTTGATGGGCGAGCGCTTCATCGAGGTCTTCGTGAAGGCGTCGGTCGACACCTGCGCCGAGCGGGACGTGAAGGGTCTCTACAAGAAAGCCTTTGCGGGGGAGATCAAGGAGTTCACGGGGGTGTCCGACCCCTACGAGGCGCCAGACAATCCCGAGGTCGTCTGCGACACCGAGAACGAGACGCCCGAGGAGTCGGCGGAGAAGTTGCTGGCCTACCTCGAAGAGCGGGACCTGATTCCAGCCGCCGCAGTTACCGCCTAGGTACCTGCGGCTCCGCCAGACCGTAGGTGTCGTAGGCGCCGAAGCGGGAGAAGGTCTTGTGGGTCGGGCCGTGGTAGTCCGATGAGGCTGTGGGGATGAGGTTCAGCTCGTCGCAGAGCTCCAGGAGGTGGGTGGTCTGCTCCTTGCTGTGGGTGGGGTAGAAGGTCTCGATTCCGTCGATTGGGAGGGCGCGGATCAGTTCGTCGACTTCCGTTGGCTCTGAGATGTCCCAGTAGGGGTGGGCGACTACGGCTACGCCGCCGGCGTCGTGGATGAGGTCGACGGCCTGCTCGGCGGTTGGCCAGCGGCGGGGGACGAAGGCCTTGGCGCCGGGAACCAGGTACTCCTCGAAGAAGGGGCCGAGGTCGCCCGTGGCCCCGGCGGCGCGGGCGATGTGGGGGCGGCCGATCGAGAGCGCGTCGCCGGCTTCCTCGACCGCGTCCTCCAAGTGGATGTCGAATCCAAACCCCCGCAGGTTCTCCACGATCTCCCCGGCCCGGGTGACCCGCTCATGCTGCGCCCGCTCACAGGCGGGGGCGATCTTGCCCAGGTCCACCCAGTACCCGCAGACGTGCAGGTCGTCGGCGTACTCGTGCACGCAGGACATCTCGATCGCCGGCACCAGCTCGATTCCCAACCGCTCCGCGGCTTCCGCCGCATCCGGCACCCCCGCGATCGCGTCATGATCGGTCAGCGCCAGGGTTGTGACCTCGGCCTTTGCAGCCTCTTCGACCACCCCCGCCGGCTTCAACTGCCCGTCGGAAACGGTCGAGTGACTCTGCAGCTCGATCAGCATGAGCCGAGCACCCTAGTCGTCCCGCAACGTAAATAGACTGCCGCGCCGTGTTTCAGAAGGTCCTCATAGCCAACCGCGGGGAGATTGCGATCCGGGTTGCGCGGACGCTGAAGGAGATGGGGATCGGGTCGGTCGCCGTGTACTCAGAGATCGACCGGGACGCGCCGCACGTGCGCGAAGCCGATGAGGCGTTCCTGATCGGGCCGGCGGTTCCGGCTGAGAGCTATCTGAACATCGAGAAAATCGTCTCGACGGCCAAGGAGGCCGGCGCGGAGGCAATCCACCCTGGATATGGCTTCCTCGCCGAGAATGCCGACTTCGCGCGGGCCTGCGACGAGGCGGGGATCGTCTTCATCGGCCCGCCGCCGGAAGCGATCGAAGCGATGGGGTCGAAGACCCGGGCGCGGGAGCTGATGGCCGAGGCCGGGGTGCCGATCGTGCCCGGCGCGACGGCCCCCGCCAAGGACCTCGACGAGGCGCGCCGGCAGGCCGAAGAGGCCGGCTACCCGGTCGCCTGCAAGGCGGCGGGCGGCGGCGGCGGCAAGGGGTTCCGGGTTGCGATGACGCCGGACGACCTGCAGGAGGCCTTCGAAGGGGCCGCGCGCGAGGGCGAGAAGTTCTTCTCCGACGACCGCGTGTACGTCGAGCGCTACCTGGAGGACCCGCGCCACGTCGAGGTGCAGGTTCTCGCCGACTCGCACGGCAACGTGATCCACCTCGGCGAGCGCGACTGCTCGATCCAGCGGCGCCACCAGAAGGTGATCGAGGAGGCGCCGGGGCCGCACGTCGACGAGGAGATGCGGGAACGGATCGGCAAGATCGCGACGGACGCCGCCGCCGCGGTCGGCTACCGCTCGGCGGGGACGATCGAGGGCCTGCAGGCGGACGGCGAGTACTTCTTCCTCGAGATGAACACGCGGGTGCAGGTCGAGCACTGCGTGACCGAGATGGTCACCGGCATCGACATCGTCCGCGAGCAGGTCCTGATCGCCGCCGGCGAAGAGCTGTCGGTCTCCCAGGACGACATCGAGCTGCGCGGCCACGCGATCGAGTGTCGGATCAACGCCGAGGCCGCCCACAAGAACTTCGCGCCGGCGCCGGGGGCGATCTCGACCTACCGCGAGCCGGCCGGCCCGGGAGTGCGGGTCGACTCGGGCGTCGAGGCAGGTTCAGAGGTGACGCCGATGTACGACCCGATGGTGGCAAAGCTGATCGTCTGGGACGTCGACCGCGAGCACGCGACGCGCCGCGCGCTGCGCGCGCTCGACGAGTACGAGGTCGGCGGCCTCACAACCCTGATCCCCTTCCACAGGGCGATCCTCGCCACCGAGCAGTGGGCGAAGGGGGAGACCTGCCGCGAGCTGATGGAGGACCGCGACTGGCTGAAGTCGACGGCGCCGGAGGCAGCGGCCCCGGCCGAAGCCCCGGAGGACGCCGAGGTCGTCGCCCGCGACTACAAGGTCGAGGTCTCGGGCAAGCTCTTCGACGTCAAGGTGATCGGCGAGGCGCTCGCCGGCGGCGCCGCCCCCGCGGCCGGCGGCAGGAAACCGCCGAAACGGGAGCGCAAATCGGCTGCCGCAGCAAGCGCTTCCAGCGAGTCACTTCCCTCCCCCCTCCAGGGCACGGTCCTCAGAGTCGCCGTCGAGAGAGGCGCCGAAGTCTCCGAGGGGGATCTGATCTGCGTCATAGAGGCGATGAAGATGGAGAACGAGATCGCCGCCCACCGCTCCGGCAAGGTCACCTCTCTCAACATCTCCGAAGGCGCGGCCGTCTCCAGCGGCGACGTGCTGGCGGTTATCGAGTAGCCGACTTTCTCTGCGCCCGCACGCGCTGCCGCTCCTTGCGTGTCAGCGGAATAGGCGGCGTCGCTCTCTGACACCGTTTACCGACGCAGTCCTCGAGCTGAAGCAGCTGGTTGTGGAGGAAGTTGCGGATCGGGAAGAAGTTGTGGTCCCGGACCAGGTTGTGCAGCTCGTCCGGGTCCTTGTTGATGTCGTACAGCTCCTTCTCGCCGCTCGGCCAGGCGATGTACTTGAAGGGGCCGAGCCGAATCCCCTCATAGTCTTTGGGCGGCGTCAGGATCGAGGCGCTCGCGGTGTTGTCCCTGGTGCGCCCGGCGCGGCCAGTGCTGTTTGCCTGCACGTCGGAGGTCTCGACGAAGGATTCGAAGAGGATCGGCCGCCGCGTCCGCAGACTGGGGTCGAGTAGATAGGGGACGAGCGAGCGCCCGTCGATGCTCTTGTCAGCCGTCGCCCCCGCCAGCTGCAGGATGGTTGGCGCGATGTCGACGTTCGAGGCCAGCTCGCCGGTCGAGGCGCCGGGCTTGATCCCAGGCCCCCGGATCAGGAAGGGAAGGTGCGTAGACGGCTCGTAGGCGAGGAACTTGCCTCCGACCAGCCGGTGCTCGCCGAAGAAGAAGCCGTTGTCGGAGGTGAAGATGACGTAGGTGTTGCGGAGCCGCCCCAGCCCGCCGAGCGTGTCGATCACCTGTTTGACGCCGTCGTCGATCGCCCGCAGCGAGTCCAGCGCCTTCTGGTAGTAGACGCGGTAGGTGTGAGCATCGGTCAGGGAGAGGTGCGGCGCGGAGCGGATGAAGCGCGGCTTGTCCCGCACGTTGCCCTCGTCGAAGCCCTGCGAGCGGTCGTGCGGCAGCGGAGCCCCGAGGAAGGAGTCGTAGTGGCGCGGCGCCGGCTCCGGCCCGGCGGGCCGGCGGAAGTCGCCGTGCGGCGCGGTGTAGTCGAGCTGGAGGTAGAAGGGTTTGTCTGGAGGCGTCCCCTGCAGCTCGGCGCTGGCGATGTTGGTGAGGGTGTCGGTTTCGTAGAAGCAGGGCAGCCCGTTGGTGGGGGCGAAGGGGCAGCCGAAGTCGTCGCGCACCCCGTACTCGCGCGTGTCCCAGCTGCCGGAGTCGCCGTAGGGGCCATCGAGCGAGCCGTTGTTGTTCAGCGTGTAGCCGTAGAAGTAGTGGTTGGTGTCCGCCTTCACCACCGAGTGCCAGGCGCTCCAGCCGGGCGGCACGGTCTCGCCGTTGTCGTAGGGCTCGTCGCCGTAGCCGTTGAGGAACTTGCCTATGTGGATGGTGCGGTAGCCGGCCCCCTGCAGCCAGACGGCGAGGTTGTGGGTCATCGCGCCGCGGAAGGAGAAGCCGGTGTAGCCGGCGTTGGGCGGCACGTTCCCTCGCACGTTGTGGTTGTGGGCGTAGCGGCCGGTCAGCAGGCTGACCCGCGACGGGCAGCAGAGGGGGTAGGAGACGTAGTAGCGGTTGAGGGAGATGCCGCGGTTGGCGATCAGGTTGAGCGTGTTGGGCATCGCGTAGATCGGGGCGCCGCCGAACGGAGTGAAGGAGGCGTAGAGCTGGTCCAGGGTCTGGTCGTCGGTCTGGATGACGACGAAGCTGGGGGGAGGTTTGGGGGCGGCGGATGCGCTCGGCTGCCCACCAGTGAGGGCGAGCGTCAGCATGGAGAGCAGCGCCAGGGCAAGCGCGAGCGCACGGGTCTGGGGTCGATTGCTCATCTGCGGTCGAAACCGAGGCTTCCAGGGGGAGTTGCGGCCGAACGCTAAAAGACGCTCAGGACGCGCCGAGCTTTTTCGCTGCTTCGCGGAGGTTTTTCACCGTGGCGCCGGGCGCTTTGCGGCCATCGAGCTTCTCGCCGTGGCGGTTGACCCAGATCACCGGCACGTTCATTCTCAGCAGCGGGGCGACGTCGTTGGTGTAGTTGCTGCCGATGTGCAGCCAGCCTCTCTTGCCGCCCATCCGCCGCGCCGCCTCTCTGAAGTGAGTGGGGTCAGGCTTGTAGCTGCGCACCTGCTGCGCGGTGACGACGAGGTCCAGCTCGGTGCGCAGGTGGCGGCGGGAGATGCCGAGCAGTTTGTCGTCGATGTTGGAGACGATTCCCACGTCGTACTTCTTGCCGAGCCGGTCCATCGCCGCGTTGGCCTCGCGGAAGGGAAGCCAGTAGGCGACGCTGTCGGGCAGGAACTGGGCACGAGAGGGCTCGATCTCCCAGCCCAGCTCGCCGGCGACCTTGACGATCGTGCGGCGCAGGACTTCGGCGTAGAGCTCGTAGGAGCCGGCCATGATCTCGGCCTGGACCTCCATGAAGCGGGCCAGGAAGGGACCCTCCTCGAAGCTGAAGCCGTCCTTCTTCGCCTCTCTCTGGCAGGCGTCGATAATTCCCTTTTCCCAGTCGATCAGGCTGCCGTAGCAGTCGGTGGTCACCCATCTGATGGTTCTGAGACTGGGAAGAGGCATAGGGAGGGGGTGCGGCGCGCGGCATTATGCCAAGCGGTCTTCGGGCGGGCGTCCCGGCTCTTGGGCTCTCGGATAGGCTGCCGCCCGCGCCGCAGGCGCATCACCGCATGGACCTCCTCGAATATCAGGGCAAGCAGCTGTTCGCGAAGCACGGCGTCGCCGTGCCGAGCGGCGAGGTCGCCTCGACCGTCGAGGAGGCGGTGGCCGCCGCGGAGCGGATCGGCTACCCGTGCGCGATCAAGGCGCAGGTGTTGATCGGGGGGCGTGGGAAGGCCGGCGGGATCAAGATCGCGGGGGATGCCGAGGAGGCGCGCGAGCACGCTAAGGCGATCCTCGGCATGGACATCCGCGGGCCGCGTGGCGAGGGGCCGTTCCGGGTCCACCAGGTCTGGGTCGAGGGGGGTTCGAACATCGCCGCCGAGTACTACGCCTCGGTGATCCTCGACCGCGGCGAGAAGAAGCTCTTGGCGATGGTTTCCAGCCAGGGAGGGATGGACATCGAGGCGGTTGCGGAGGAGAGCCCGGAGGCGCTGGTGAAGCGCCACATCGATCCGACCCGCCCGTTCGACGCCGCCGCGGCGCGGCCGATCGTCGAGGCGGCGGGGCTCGACGAGGACGTGCGCGAGGGGGCCGCAGAGGTGCTGGCGAGGCTGGCGGATGTCGCGGGCGGCGAGGACGCGACGCTGATCGAGGTCAATCCGCTGATCGTCACCGCCGGGCGCGAGGTCGTCGCCCTCGACGCCAAGGTGACGATCGACAACAACGCGCTCTTCCGCCACGAGGACCTTGCGGAGATCGCCGAGTCCTCCGACGACGACCCGCAGGAGGCGATGGCTCGAGAGAAGGGCCTCACCTACGTGAAGCTCGACGGCAACGTCGGCATCCTCGCCAACGGCGCCGGCCTCTGCATGTCGACGCTGGACGTGGTCGCCCAGGCTGGCGGGACGCCGGCCAACTTCCTCGATGCGGGGGGCGGCTCGAAGGCGGAGGCGATCGTCGACGCCCTGACCGTGATCGGCTCCGACGAGAAGGTGACGGCGATCCTCTTCAACATCTTCGGCGGGATTACCCGCTGCGACGAGATCGCCAAGGGGATCGTCACCGCTTCGGAACAGATCGACCTGGGGGTGCCGCTGGTGGTGCGGCTCGACGGCACCAACTCCGAGGAGGGGCTGAAGATCCTCGCCGAGGCAGATCTGCCGAATCTGCATCAGGAGAAGACGATGCTCGACGCCGCAAGGCGTGTTGTCGAATTGGCGGGCTCATGAGCATCATCGTCGGCGAGGACACGAAGCTCGTCGTCTCCGGCCTGACCGGGCGGGAGGGCTCCTTCCACGGGCTGCGCAACCGCGCATACGGGACCTATCTGGCGGCTGGCGTCACTCCCGGCAAGGGCGGCCAGGACGTCGAGGGGGTTCCCGTCTTCGACTCGATAAAGGAGGCCGTCGACGAGGCAGGCGCCAACACTTCGATGATCTTCGTGCCGGCGCGCTTCGCTGCGCTGGCGATCGACGAGGCGATCGAATCCGGCGTCCACACGGTGATCGCGATCACCGAAGGGATCCCAGTGCTCGACATGCTGAAGACCTACTGGAGGGCCAAGGAGGCCGGGGTGCGGCTGATTGGGCCGAACTGCCCCGGCGTGCTCTCGCCGGGCAAGGCAAACGTCGGCATCATCCCCGCGCAGTTCTTCGACCGAGGAAAGATCGGCGTCGTTTCCAAGTCGGGCACGCTGACCTACCAGATCGGCAACGAGCTGAAGCAGGCGGGGGAGGGCAACTCCTCGATCGTCGGGATCGGCGGCGACCCGATCGTCGGCTCGGACTTCATCGACATCCTCACCCTCTTCGAGGACGACTCCGAGACCGAGCTGATCGTGATGGTCGGCGAGATCGGCGGCGACGCCGAGGAGCGTGCGGCCGAGTTCATCGCCGCGAAAATCTCCAAGCCGGTCGTCGCCTACATCGCCGGCTTCACCGCGCCGCCCGGCAAGCAGATGGGCCACGCCGGGGCGATCATCTCCGGCTCGTCGGGCACCGCCCAGGCGAAGAAGGAGGCCTTGGAGGCGAAGGGCGTGCGGGTCGGCACCAGCCCGACCGAGACTGCGGCTATTGCTGTGGAGACGCTGCGCGGCTAGTCACGCAACTCTGGTTCGGTTCGCGTGTCTGCGGGTAGAACGTCGCGAACGAGCGAAGGAAGGGGAGCGATGTTTTCCGGTCGGTTCAAAGGGGCGATTGCCGTCCTTGCTGTTGTTGGAGCTTGTGGGGTCTTTGCTGCGCCGGCAGGCGCACGGGACGCTTATGTGACGAATAGCGGCGATGGGACGATTTCACTGTTGGACCTGGGGGCGCAGAGAGTGGCCGGGACGGCCCCCATCGGGGCCGGGCCGGTAGACGTGGCGCTCACGCCGAATGGGTCCTACGTCCTGGTGACGAACGAGGGCGACGACGCCGTGGCGGTGATAGGCACGGTTGCCAGAGTCACCTCGAACGGAACAGTCACGCTTCCCGCCGGGTCGAGACCGCGGGGAATCGCCGCCGCTCCCGACGGGCAGACCGCTTGGGTCGCGAACAGCGGCAACGACACGGTCGCGGTGATCAATATCGCGACGAAGACCGTGTCGGGGGCGCCGATCGCGCTTCCGGCTGGGGCGAGACCGGATGGCATCGCGATCTCGCCCGACGGCCTCTTGGCCTACGTCGCCCAGAGAGGGGGGGACGTCTCGATAATCAACACCGCGAGCCGCGCCATCGTCGGCACTGCGGTGGATGCGCTGGGTCCATCGCGGATCGCGGTCGGGCCGCGCGGCGGGCGGGCCTTCGTCACCAACGGTGGGTCGACTTCCGTCACCTCCTTCAACCCCGCAAACGGCGCGATCATCGGCGCGCCGATCCCGGCTGGGGCACAGCCTTCCGGGATTGCGATCGCCCCCAACGGAGCCTTCGCCTACGCCGCCGCGCTGGGCAGCAACACGGTGACCCCGATCGCCACCTCGAACAATGCCGCCTCTCCCGCCATCGGGGGCTTCAACGCCCCAGCTGGTGTCGCGATCGCGCCGGACGGATCCCAGGGCTACGTCACCAACTCGGGCGCGTCCAGCGTCTCCGTGTTCAGCACCGCCGGCAACTCCGTGACCGGCTCGATCGGGGTGGGAACCGCGCCGACCGGCATCGCAATCGTTCCCAACCAGTCCCCGACCGCCTCCTTCTTGGTCACGCCGTCGCAGCGAGTCGCCAGACGCAGACTCACGTTCCAGGCGGGTGCCTCTAAGGACCCCGACGGCAGAATCGCCACCTACGCCTGGGACTGGGGGGACGGCAAACGCGCGAGAGGCCCGCAGGCGAGGCGGTTCCACACCTACAGGAGACCGGGGACCTACGTGGCGACGCTGACGGTCACCGACAACGAGGGCTGCTCAACAGAGTTCGTCTTCACCGGACAGACGGCGTCCTGCAACGGCTCCGCTGTCGCCAGCACCTCCAGCACGATCGTCGTGGTCGATCCGAACGGGCCGGCGCTGCGCCTCGCCGGGGCGCGGCGGCAGCGCCTGCGGGGGCGGGTGAACGTCTTCGCGATGTGCCCGCGGGAGCCGTGCGCCGTGCGGGCGCGGGCGAGGGTCGTGACGACGATCGTCCGGCTGGGGCCCGACTTCCGCCGGGCCTCGCGGAGCAGCGTGGCGAGGGCCTCGCTTGCGGCCGGAACCTGGGGCAAGCTGAGCACTCGCCTCTCGAAGCGCGTGCGTCGGCGGGCCGCTCGCATCTTGCGGCGCGGCGGCGAAGTGGAAGCCAAGATGACCGTCATCGCTAGGGACGCGACCGGGAGCCAGACCCTGCGCAAGCGGACCGTCAAGCTCGTCCTCCCCCGCTCAAAACGCGGGAACCGCTAGCCGCGAGCCCCTGCCTATACTCGCCCCGATGGCCGGTGAGGTGATCTCCTTCGCGCGCGGCGCGCCCAGCGCCGACATCCTGCCCCGTGATGCGGTGCGGGAGGCGGCCGCCGTGGCGCTTGCCGAAGACTGGGAGAAGGCGCTCTCCTACGGGACCGGGATCGGACATCCCGGCCTCTGCGAGTGGATCGCCGAGCGCCACGGGGGGTTGGACGCCGGGCAGGTGATGGTCGCGAACGGCTCACTGGAGGCGGGGGCGATGCTGTTCGAGCACCTGCTGGAGCCCGGCGACCGGGTGCTCGTCGAGCAGCCGACCTACGACCGCACGCTGCTGATGCTGCAGCGGCTCGGGGTCGAGCTGGTTCCGGCGCCGCTCGAGGCCGACGGGCTCGACGTCTCCGCCCTGGAGGCGGCCCTCACCGAGGGGCCGATCAAGCTCGCCCACGTGATTCCCAACTTCCACAACCCCGCCGGCTGCACGCTCTCGGCCGAGAAGCGGGTGCGGCTGGTCGAGCTGGCGGCCGAGCACGGCTTCTGGATCTTCGAGGACGACCCTTATCGAGAGCTCCCCTTCGAAGGCGAGGCGCTGGAGACGATGCTTTCGCTGGACGGGGCCGGCCGCGTCGTCCACGCCTCCTCCTTCTCGAAGACGGTCAGCCCGGGGGTGCGAGTCGGCTACCTGGCGGGCCCCGGCGAGGAGATCGCCAAGCTCGCGAAGCGGGCGAACGAGACCTATATCTCGCCGAACATGCTGGCCGAGTCCGTGGTGCTGGAGCTGTGCCGCTCGGGCGGGCTCGACCGCAACATCGAGTTCGTCAAGGGCGCCCTGCGCGACCGCCGCGACGCGCTGGTCGGCGCCCTGCGCGAGCAGATCCCCGAGGCCGAGTTCGTCGTCCCCGGGGGCGGCTACTTCCTCTGGCTCGATCTCGCCGAAGGCACCGACACGACGGTGTTGCTGGCCGAGGCCAAGGGCGAGGGAGTCGCCTTTGTCGCCGGGCCCGACTTCATGATCGAAGGCGGCGCCAACAGCCTCCGCCTCTCCTTCGCCAGCGTCCCCCCGGAGCGCATCCCCGAGGGAGTCAGCCGCATCGCCCGGGCGCTGGACCGGGTCCGCGCCAGCGCGGCTGCCTAGCTAACGCCCGTAGCGATCTGAGGAGAGAACGAGCTGCTCCGGGATCGCCGCCCGGGGCGGCGGCGCCGGGTCGGCGCGGACCGAGACCGTCTCGGCGACGCTGCGGCTGACGTGGTGGGAGCCATCCTCGGAGGCGATCGTGACGCCATCGTCGTCGCTGCTCTCCATGGTTCCCTCCAGCCCGGGTGCCAGCCCCGCCTCCTTCAGGTAGTGCAGCAGCTCCTCCGCTTCGTTCTCGAAGCGGAGGACGTGGACCTTGGCGCCGACTTCGACGTCGGCGAGCAGCGAGCCCTGCTCCCGGGCGCCCTCGACGATCGGGTGGCCGTGCGGGCAGGTCGTCGCGTCGCCGATCGCCGCCCGCATCCGCTCCTCCAGGACCGGGGACATCGCGTGCTCGATCCGCTCCGCCTCTTCGTGGACCTCGTCCCAGGGGATGCCGAGCACATCGGTGAGGAAGCGCTCGATCATCCGGTGGCGGCGGACGATGTGACTGGCGTGCTCGCGCCCCGAAGCGGTGAAGTCCAGCGACTTGTCGGGCTTGCGCTCGACGTAGTCGTCCTCGATCAGGCGACCGATCATCTCGTGCACTGTGGGGGGAGAGAGCTGCATCGCGCGGGCGATGTTGGCGCCGGTCATCGGCAGCCCGGCCTCCTCCAGCCAGAACATGATCTCCAGGTATTCCTGCTCGGCGACCGTCGCGTTCTCCTGCGACAAGGGGGTGCTCCTTCCGGGTCGAGTTGCGGCGCGACCGATACTAGTAACTGCTCAGCGCCGCTCGACCAGGGAGGAGACGACCGCCTCGTAGAAGCCGTCGCCATTGCTGCCCTCGGTGACGGTGACGTTGTCCCAGGCGGGGAGCGCGGCGCGCAGGCCGGGGTCGCGCTCGGGCCCGTTGGCGACGACGAAGAAGCGGCCGACCGCGGCGGCGACCTCGAGGTCTTCAACCGAGTCGCCGACTGCGATGCAGTCGGCCGGGTCGTAGCCGCGAACGCGGGCGTGGGCGGCGACGGCGCCCGCCTTGCTGACCAGCTTGGGAACGAGGTGGTAGGCGTGAGTGGGGCCGTCGATGGCGGGCATCTCGCGGCCGATCGCGCCATTGTCGAGCAGGCGCAAGTCGTCGTCGCCGCGCTCGGCCAGCAGGGCGTTGGCCTCCTCGACATCGACCTTGCCGCGGAACAGGTGGGAGAGGATGCGGCCGTGGTGCCAGGGCGCGTGGTACTCCAGCCGCCCTTCGAAGTGCTCGAACAGCCTCTTGGGAATGCCGCGCGCTTCGATCTGCTCGTAGACGGTGCCCTCTTCGGTGGGGACGAGGCCGCCGGTCAAGAGCGTCGTCTCGCCGTCGATCGCGAAGGCGCAACCGGCCTCGTAGATGTAGGAGGTCTGGCCCATCAGGCGGGCGGCCTCGTGGACCTGCGGCTCGCGGCGGCCGGACATGATCACCACCTCGACACCGGCGCGGTCGCAGGCCTCAAGCCCCCGCGCCTGGGCAAGCGAGAAGCGGCCTTCGGTGTCCCGGAACAGCGAGCTGCCCTTGCCGAGCAGGGTGCCGTCGAGGTCGGTGTAGACGCAGCGCAGTGCCATGAGCGCGGTCGCTACGGTAGCCCACGTGTTGTGGCAGCTTGCGGATCGGACTATCGACCTCTCCCAGCCGATCGCGGCCGGGATCGTCAACGTGACCGTCGACTCGATGTTCGAGGGGGCGCGGAGCGGCACTCCCGAGCAGGCGATCGAGGACGGGAAGCGGTTGGTCGAAGCAGGTTTCGACATGCTCGACGTGGGGGCAGTGGCTGCGCGCAGCGGGCCTCCCGTCCCGGTTGAGGAAGAAGCCGCGGTGCTGGTTCCTGCGATCGAGGGGTTGGCGGGCGTAGGCGTGCCGGTGTCGGCCGACACCTTCTCGGTCGAGGTCGCCCGGCGGGCGTTGGCGGCGGGGGCGGTCGTCGTCAACGACATCTCCGGCGGCTCGGAGGAGATGTTCGAGTTGGCTGCGGAGACCGGGTGCGGTTACGTCTTGATGCACATCGAGGGGCCGCCGCGGGTCGATCGGGAGCCGCGCGAGTACGACGACGTGGTCGACCACTTGAAGTCCTGGTTCGAGGGGAGAGTCGAGGCGGCCCGGCGACTTGGCGTGGGTGAGGAGCAGATCGCCATCGACCCCGGGCTCGACTTCGACCTAACCACCAACCAAAACCTGGAGATCCTGCGGCGGCTGGGCGAGCTGCGCCCACTCGGGCTTCCCCTATATGTCTCGCTGTCGCGCAAGGACTTCATCGGCGCTGTGCTCGCCGGGTCGTGGGAGGGGCGGCTGCCGGCCGGCGAGCGGGAGTGGGGGACGGTCGCTGCCGTCACCCTGGCGATCCGCGAGGGCGCCGACATTCTGCGGATCCATGATCGTTCGTCGTTGCAGGCAGTTCGCGTCGCCGGACGCATCGTTCGCCCGGCGCGGGGCACCTTATTGGCCTATAGGGCAAGTAAAGCGCCCCAAAGCCGGAGGTCGACCTAGTGGCGAAGAGTTTGTTGGAGACGGGCTGGGCGATTGCGATCGATCCGGCAAGGCGGGATGGGCGGGTTGTCGCGGAGGGCGCTGAAGAAGAGCGCAAGGCGCGGCGGGTCGCGCTGCCGAGATCTCTCGACCCTGGCTTCGCCGAGGCGCTGCGCGCGGCGGGGATCGACGGCCTTTACTCCCACCAGCGCGCGGCGCTGGAAGCGGCCGCCCGCTCCAACCTCGTGATCACCAGCGGCACCGCCTCCGGCAAGTCTCTCGCCTTCAACCTCCCCGTCCTCGACGGGATCGCCCGCGACCCCAAGCGCCGCGCCCTCTACCTCTACCCGACCAAGGCGCTCGCCCAGGACCAGGCGCGCAGCCTTGGGCGGCTGCGCCCCCCGGGTCTGCGAGAGGCGATCTACGACGGCGACACGCCGCGCGAAGAACGCCCCGCGATCCGTTCCCGCAACAACCTCGTCCTCACCAACCCCGACATGCTCCACGTCGGCGTCTTGCCGCACCACAGACGATGGGGCGACTTCCTCTCCAACCTGGGCTGGGTCGTCGTCGACGAAGCGCACACCTATCGCGGGGTCTTCGGTTCCCATGTGGCGAACGTGCTGCGGCGGCTGCGGCGCGTGGCGCGCGCCTACGGAGGAGAACCGCGCTTCCTGCTCGCTTCGGCGACGATCGCCAACCCGGTTGAGCTGGCGGAAGGGCTGGTGGGGACGCCGTTCGAGCTGGTCGACGACGACGGGGCGCCGCGCGCGGGGCGGGAGATCGCGATGTGGAACCCGCCGCTGATCGACAAGGCGAGCGGGACGCGGCGCTCGGCGCTCTCCGAAGCAGCGGAGCTGCTCGCCGACTTGGTCGCCGCCGGGGTGCGGACGATCTGCTTCCTGAAGAGCCGCAAGGGGATCGAGCTGATCCAGCGCTTCGCTCGCGACAACCTGGAGGCGCGCGGCAAGCCGGAGCTGGCGGCGCGGATCGCTCCCTACCGAGGCGGCTACACCCCGCAGCAGCGGCGCGAGATCGAGCAGCGGCTGTCGTCGGGCGAGCTGCTGGCGGTGGTCGCCACCGACGCGCTGGAGCTGGGGATCGACGTCGGCGAGCTGGATGCGGCGATCTGCGTCACCTTCCCCGGAACGGTCGCCAGCCTGCGGCAGATGTGGGGCCGGGCCGGGCGCCGGCGGCGCGGGCTCGCCGTCTACGTCGCCGGCATGGACGCGCTCGACCAGTTCTTCTGCCGGCACCCGGGGGAATTCCTGGAGCGCCCCGTCGAGGCGGCGATCCTCGACCACGCCAGCGAGCAGATCGCCTCCCGTCATCTGGTCGCCGCCGCCTACGAGCTGCCGTTGAGCGATTCGGACGATGAGGTCTTCGGGCCGGAATGGAGGGAACGGGCGGAGCGATTGACGGGGGCTGGGGAACTGCGGCGCGCCGGGGGGCGGCTGCTGCCGCGCAGCAGCGAGTTCGTCGCCGGGAAGATCCCGCTGCGCACGTCGTCGGCGGACTCGGTGGCGGTGATCGAGCGCGAGTCGGGGGAGATGCTGGGCCTGGTCGAGACGGAGCGCGCCTTCACGACGGTCCACCCGGGGGCGGTCTACATGCACCTGGGGCGTTCCTATGAAGTCGAGTCGCTGGACACCGGGGCGCGGCGCGCGCTCGTTTCCCGCTTCGAGGGCGACTGGTACACGCGGCCGAAAAAGGAGACCGAGATCTTCATCGAGCGGGTGCGTGAGCAGCGACGGACGTCGGGAGTGGAGCTGAACTTCGGCGAGGTTTCGGTGACCGAGCAGGTGATTGCCTTCCAGCGGGTCTCGATCGCCGACCAGGAGGCGATCGACATCGTCGCCTTGGAGCTGCCCGAGCAGAGCTTCGTCACCCAGGCGCTCTGGTACGTGCTGCCCGAGGGGCTGAGCGGGGCGCTGCCGCCCGACATCCTGCTCGGAGCCCTGCACGCGACCGAGCACGGGCAGATCGCGGTACTGCCGCTTATCGCGATGTGCGACCGCTGGGACATCGGCG
>Ga0075423_10000009_pt1 | contig 84868 bp, 89 predicted proteins | sample SoiMethybrSBSTD2_FD_80114 | JGI IMG/M metagenome (GOLD analysis project Ga0075423, IMG submission 80114) | Bulk soil microbial communities from a Populus tree surrounding site in Tennessee, USA - Soil MetaG P. TD hybrid SBSTD2 | ecosystem: Environmental > Terrestrial > Soil > Tree plantation... | reverse complement strand
TCATCGTCCGGACGGCGGGGGTGGACATCGATCCCGCCGACATGCGCGCCGACTACGAGTACCTCCAGCGGGTCTGGGAGGCGGTCACGGCGAAGGCGAAGGAGGCGAAGCCCCCGGCGCTCCTGTACGAGGAGAGCGACATCGACCTGAGGACGGTGCGCGACTTCTTCACGCCCGACATGCGGGAGGTGGTCGTCGACGCCCGCGCGGTGTACGACCGGCTCGTGCGGTTCTTCGAGGGGGTCATGCCGAGGTACCGGGAGCGGCTGACGTTCTACGAGGGGGCGACGCCGCTTTTCCACAAGCACGCGATCGAGGCGCAGATCGACCAGCTCAACCAGAAGTCGGTCCCGCTTCCCTCGGGCGGGTCGATCGTGATCGAGCAGACGGAGGCGCTGACGGCGATCGACGTGAACTCGGGCCGCCTCGTGCGGGAGGCGAGCCCGGAGGACCTCGCGGTGCGGACGAACCTCGAGGCGGCGCGCGAGGTGGTGCGCCAGCTCCGCCTGCGCGACGTGGGCGGGATCATCGTGATCGACTTCATCGACATGAAGCACGAGCGGAACCGCCGGCGGGTGGAGAGCGTCCTGCGGGACGAGGCGCGGCGCGACCGGGCGCAGACGGTGATCCTGCCGATGAGCGCCTTCTGCCTGACGCAGATCGCGCGGCAGAAGATCCGGCCGAGCGTGGCGGCGGTGGCGCACGACCCGTGCCCGGCCTGCGGCGGAACGGGGCTGGTGAAGAGCATCGAGTCGATCGGCCTCGAGGTGATGCGGGCGCTCAAGAGCACGCTGGAGCGCGAGGACATCGCGACGGTCGAGGTGCGGGTGGGACCCGAGGTCTACTCGCTCCTGGAGGCGCGGAAGGAAGAGATCCAGGAGATGGAGCTCAAGAACAAGAAGCGGATCCGGTACGTGCGCGTGCGGGACCAGCCCGATCACCGCGTCGAGTTCAACTGCTATAGCGGAACCGGGGACAAGGTGATGGACTTTGTGCGGTGAAGCGCAAGGTGCAGAGGTTCAAAGTTCAAGGTGCGGGGAGTCCAGCGTCGAGGCACCTAAAGCCTAGACAGGGCGAGTCGACGAAGTCATCAGAATGGCGCCGGTGGTCCGACGCCATCAGTCATTCCAAACGCCCAAAGTCGATGTCAGAGAAGACGAAACTCGGTTCGCAAAGATCACTTCTTGAATCGTCATTTTTCAGTTGCTTCCAGCGGCCGAATTTCAATACGACGACAACTGCCCCCTACGGTGGGAAGCCCCATAATCTGTGTCCTACTCGAAAGCACCCGCCTTTCAAGGATTCCATTGCTGGAGAAGCGCCAGAACCTTCGGCCACTACTCCGGATGGAATACGAGGCCAAAGGCTCACGTAGATCTACCTTTCCAGCGATACCAAGATCGTAAATAACTACAATTTCAGATCTTGATTCGTTATCGCATTCCGTGCCGCTCTCATAGTATTGAATTGGCGCTTGGATCAGCGAAACGTCCGCAACGGCTGTATTCCAAGCGTCGACCAAAGTCGAAACTGCGGTCGGTAGAATGTCCATCTCATCGGGAACGGAGAGCACAACTATCGGACCAACCGGCAGATTCTCAAGATCCAGAGTACACTTGTCTGGTCCAAGGGTGATTGTCTGATGGACCTCACCTGTGCAGGCATTCATGATCAACAGGGTAGTAGTTGCCGAATTGCCAGCTCTGAGAATTCGAACAAGGAGCTTTCCTGAGTCGCATGTGGGCAGCTTGCCAGGGGGCCAATTCTTCCGGGGATCCACTTGTGGCACTGCGTACTCGCGTTCGGACGGCACTGGATTCCGAGTATCACCATTGCTATCGAGCGTTGGCGCACGGTCGCCTCTTGGAACGCTGCGATTCGCGACCGGCAATTCCCTGACAGGTATGGTTCGGCTTGTCGATGAACACAAGAGTGCGCTGACTGTACAAAATAGTAGAAGACTCAAGTAGCACGTGTAACGCAGTCTCGCCGTGGGAATCATCATGGGCGACGATACTGACCTGCCACCACAATCGCACGACATTCGCTCGGGCTAATCTGAAGAGGGGCAGCAAGGGGTCAAGATTGGGGCAGTTTGTAGAGGACAAACTCCGAACCAGTGTCGATCCTATTGGAGCCAATGGCCTCGTGGATGGTGAGGCTTGTAATGTTGCTAGATGTATTGGTCCAGGTCACTGTATTGCAGTGCCGGCGGAATGTGCCGTCAGCCGAATTAGTCATGCCTACATCGACAAAGCCAATCCGATTGGTGCCGCTCTTCGCATACAGAACAAGCGTGAATATCGTCCTACCTCCGGCGATCATGCTTGGCACCATTCGACCCACACTAAGAGAGGTCTGGGTTTCCTGACCAGCAGGATTGCCGATCTCAAAGGTGAGGGACTTGTAATTGCCTGCCGTGTCACCGTTTAGCTGGAGGTCCAGTGCGGCCGTTACCCCTGAGGGTGTCTTGACGAACGCTTGGAGCACATAGACTGTGTCCGTATCGCCGTTAAGGCTCGAAAAGGTGACATCCGTGGCAGCCGAACTGACGGTCTGCTTCGCGACGAATGTATGCCTCATAGGCGCAAATGAATTCGTCATGAAGGGAAGTGATTCCGGCGCAGCATTCGCCTTGGTCGATCCCAGAGCGTAGCTGAACATGGGGACTACCAGCGCCAAGAAACCTACAGCCAACAGTCTGCCACAGAGCGTGTTCATAGATGCCTCCTCACTCTAGATACTGACTCTAAACAAATCCCTATACTGTGCTCTACGACATCTATTTCGTTCGAGTTACCGCAGGTCTCGCTGTATTTGGAATTAAGAGTGTGCCATGCCCTTGGTGCGGGCCTTGGAGGGCCGCGAGTGGCAATGAATCGGATGCCAGCAGCAAGGTTGGTGGGGCACGAAGTCATCGCGACGGTCGAGGTGCGGGTGGGACCTGAGGTCTACTCGCTCCTGGAGGCGCGGAAGGAGGAGATCCAGGAGATGGAGCTCAAGAACAAGAAACGGATCCGGTACGTGCGCGTGCGGGACCAGCCCGATCACCGGGTCGAGTTCAACTGCTATAGCGGAACCGGGGACAAGGTGATGGACTTCGTGCGATAGCGCGCGAGAGAAGTCGCGAGTCGAGGGTCGAGGGTCGCGAGTCGAAGAAAGAAGTCACGAGTCTCCCGTCGCGCGTCGCTGGTCGTGCCGCTTCGCTACTTGGCGTCGAGGACGACTTCCATCCCGGGCCCGATGACGGCGCGCAGCGGGTAGCCGTCCGGGCTGGCCCAGTACGTGTTGGCCGTTTTCGACGTGCTGGTCATGCCGTTGCGGGTGATCTTCCCCTCCCAGGTCTCCTCCCACTTGAAGGCCTCGCGCTTGGCGCCGCCGATGTCGAGCGTCTCCTTGGCGACGCACTTGAATTCATGCCCCAGGTCGAGGTGCTCCGAAACCATGACGAGGACGTCCGCCTTGAAGGTCGAGCCCACCTTCTGCTCCGCCGCGCAGATGAGGCGCATGATGGCCAGTTCCGCGATCGCCCCCTCCGTGAGGTCGATCGTCTGCGTCCGGTCCGCCACCCTCATTGAGGCCTTGCCCGCGGCGACCGAGACCCACCAATCGATGTCGGCCCCGGGAACCTTGCCGGTCCTCTTGGCGGAGATGAGCCGGAGCCCCTTCAGGGAGGCCCGCTCGGTGAACGACATGTGCGCGTCGGCATCTCCGGCCCTGAGTTCGACCCGGTCCTCCATGACGACGACCTTGGCCTCGCCATCCTTCTCGAGGCGGGTCTTGAGCGTCATGGTCCCGGACTCCTTGCCGTTCTGCAGGACCTTGTAGTTCCGGTCGCCGAACTTCCTGAGCGCCGCCTCGAGCTTCTCTTCCGGCGACTGGGCGAGCAGGACGATCAGGATCACCGGCAGGACGCGCATTCAAAACCTCCGTAGTTCCTGGTATCCATATACGCCTCGCGGGCCCATTCTTCAACCCGCGACCATCGACCCGGGACTCGTGACTTCCTTCGGCGACTCCCGACGCTCGACTCCCGACTCGCGACCGCCGTGTGAGTCTGACGGCTTGTGTTTGCCCCGTGGGTCTGGTATAAGAATCCCCCCTTAGAGGGTTTTCCCATGTACGCGATCATCAACGACCGGGGCCGGCAGCTGAAGGTCGAAAAAGGCGCCACCTTCCAGTTCGACCGCAAGCCGGGCAAGACCGGAACCATCGAATTCACCGAGGTCCTCGTCCTCCACGACGGCGAAAAGGTCAAGGTCGGCGCGCCCACCCTCAAGGGGGCCAAGGTCGTCGGCGAGGTCGTGAAGGAGACGCTCAGCGACAAGATCCGGGTCACCAAGTACAAGCGCCGCGAGGGGTACCACAAGACCCGCGGCCACCGCCAGAAGCACACGTTGATCAAGATCACCGAGATTCTTGGCTAGCGATCGGCATTCAGCGTTCAGCCGTCAGCCCGGACCGGAAGCCTTGGTCTTTCTTGCAGAATGCCGATTGCTGACCGCTGAAAGCTCACCATGTTCCGAGATGAAGTCACCATCCGTGTCAAGGCCGGCGATGGCCACGCCGGATTCGTCGCCATGCGGCGGGAGAAGTACGTCCCGCGCGGCGGCCCCATCGGCGGCGACGGGGGGAAGGGCGGCGACGTCATCTTCGAGGCCGATGAGAACTACAACACCCTCTACCACCTGATCCACCAGCCTTTCTTCCGCGCCGACGGCGGCAACCCGGGCGACGCCAAGGGATGCTCGGGCCGGAACGGCCGCGACCTGACCGTCTCCGTCCCGGTCGGCACGATCATCCGCGACCACCGCACCGGCGCGCTCCTCAAGGACCTCGAGGTCCACGGCCAGAAGATCGTCATCTGCAAGGGGGGCAAGGGAGGCCGCGGGAACCGCCGGTTCGCGACTTCGACCCGCCAGACCCCGCGGTTCGCCGAAGCGGGCGAGCCCGGCGAGGAGCGGCGCCTGAAACTCGAGCTCCGCATGATCGCCGACGTGGGCCTCGTCGGGATGCCCAACGCCGGCAAGTCGACGCTTCTCTCGCGCCTGTCGGCCGCCCGGCCCCGGGTCGCGGCCTACCCCTTCACGACGATCATCCCGAGCCTCGGCATCCTCAAGTTCGACGATGTCCGCACCTGCGTCCTGGCGGACCTCCCGGGCCTGATCGAGGGGGCCCACGCGGGAAAGGGGCTCGGCGACCAGTTTCTCCGCCATATCGAGCGTACGCGCATCCTGCTCCACCTCGTCGACGCGGCCCCCATGGCCTTCAAGACCCCCGTCGAGGCCTACCGGATCATCCGGAAGGAGGTCGCGGGCTTCAGCCCGACCCTCGCGGAGAAGCCGGAGATCGTGGTGGCGACCAAGATCGACGCCGTCGAGGACCGGCCGGCCATCGCCGCGCTCCGGAAGGCCGTGAAAAAGGAGACCGGGGGGGAGGTCCTGGAGATTTCCGCTGCCTCCGGAACGGGCCTGAAAGCCCTCCTCCGGAGGATCCTGGAAGTGCTCGACTCTGAGAAGGTCGAGTCGGCGGAGCCGGAACAGGGTCTGAAATTGCATCGTCCGCATTGATCCCGCCGGCGTCGACCGTGCGCTGACCGCTGACCGCTTCCGACGCTGAATACCCGGGGCTGTCGGCCGATAGCTCCTCCGCTGGCGCCCCAAATGGTGTAAAATCACAGCACTTCGCAGGAGAACCCATCCATGGAACTGGCGAGCATCTTTGCGGCGATGGTGAAGGAAGACGCGTCCGACCTCTTCCTGAAAGTCGGCGTATCCCCGTCGATCCGCGTCGTGGGCCGCGTGGTCTCGATGGGCGGGCCGGCGGTCACCGAAGAGAGCATCATGGAGATCTTCAACCAGGTCACGGACGACTTCAACAAGAAGAAGTTCAGCGACACGGGCGAAGTGGACGTCTCCTACGAGATCTACGGCGTGGGCCGGTTCCGCGCCAACGTCTTCCGCCAGCGCGGCTACATCGGCATGGTCTTCCGCCACATCTTCTCGAAGATCCCGACGATGGAGGAGCTGAACCTCCCGTCGGAGCCCCTGAAGCGCCTCTCGCTCATGCCGCGCGGCCTCATCCTCGTGACGGGCACCGCGGGCTCGGGCAAGTCGACGACCATCGCGTCGATGCTCAACTTCATCAACCAGAACGAGGAGAAGCACATCGTCACGGTGGAGGACCCCGTCGAGTTCACCTTCACCGACGACAAGTGCGTCATCGACCAGCGCGAGATCGGCCAGGACACCCAGAATTTCGCCGCGGCGCTGAAGCACGCGGTGCGCCAGTCGCCCGACGTCATCTTCGTCGGCGAAATGCGCGACCTCGAGACCATGGAGGCGGCCGTCAACGCCGCGGAGACGGGCCACCTCGTCGTCTCGACGCTCCACTCGCAGAACGCGATGCAGACGGTCGACCGCATCATGAACATGTTCCCCGTCCACCAGCACGAGTTCCTCCGGATGCAGATGTCGCAGCTCCTGGAGGGCGTCGTCTCCCAGCGCCTCATCCCGACCAAGGACGGCACGGCGCGGATGCCGTCGATCGAGCTGATGATCGCGACGCCGACGAGCCGCGAGCTCATCATGCAGGGCAAGACGCGCGAGCTCTACAAGGCGATCAAGGAAGGCGGCTACTACGGCTGCATGACGTTCAACCAGTCGCTCAAGTCGCTCCTCGAGCGCGACCTGATCACGCTGGAGGACGCGCTCCACGCGGCCGACAGCCCGGACGAGCTGAAGCTGGAACTCCGGGGCATCACCAAGGAGACCCCGACGGCCAAGGCGGCGTTCGGCGGGAAGCAGCACGGGGGGCGGAGATAGCTGCCCGTTCCCCGATTCCCGTTCCCCGCACCGAAGCTTCGCGCTTCCCGAGCGGGCCCGCCAACCCGGACCTTTCCGGGTCGTTGAATAATCCGGCATGAAGAACGTCAAGCGCATCAATGCGCTGCTCTGGACGGGCAACGTCCTGCTCATCGTCGGGATCGTCGCCTTCGCGTTCCAGTTCCTGATCTTCCAGGACGTCCTGGTGCACGAGGTCGACCCGCCGATCTCGATCCCGCCCTCGACGGGGAAAAGCACGGCGTACACCGACATCCGCGCCTTGAGGGATATGGGCAATCCCCTGAAGCCCCTTCCGCCGAAAGGGCCCGACTCCAAGGTTCCGAGCGGCCCAATCGGGCTGACGGGCACCGACAGCATCGCCGGCGATCCCACGTCGCACGCGGCGTACCTGCTCGTCAAGAATCGCAACCTCGCCGTGAACGCCTACGTCAACGAGCCGATCCGCGACGAGACGGCCGGCGTCGAGGTGCCGGAATTGTCCGGATGGCGCCTGAAGAACGTCACGTCCAAGACGGCCGTGTTCAAGACCGAAAACGGGGAGGTGACGCTCCAGCTCGACGAGATCACGGCGGCCCCCGCGCTGATCGGCACGGCGGTCCCGGGCGGGATACCGGTGCCCCAGCCGGGAGTGGCCTGGGAGAAGGCGAAGTACGCCACCAAGAAGAATGAATCGCGCACCGACGACAACCGGGAGGTCTGGGAGGTCGACCGCAAGGAGATGGAGTGGGCCGGCGCCAACTGGGAGTCGGTCCTCCAGGGCGTGAATGTCGAGCCCTACCCCGGGGGCGGCCTGAAGATCAATTCGCTCCCCGACGGCGGGTACGCCTCGGACAGGGGATTCCGGGCGGGCGACGTCCTGAAGGTCGTGAACGGCCAGTCGATCGACAGCATGGTGCGCCTCCAGGAAGTGATGAAGGGCATGGCCCGCAACCAGACCACGCTCAACGTCGTCGTCGATCGAAGCGGCCGCCTCTACACCCTGCAGTACCAGGTCCAGCCCGCCGGACGACAGCCCCGGTAGGGGGCCAGTTTTAAGCTTCCAGCTTCCAGATCCCAGATCCCAGATCCTGAAGTCGCAAGCTCCAAGCCCGACATGGCAACGAGAGATCCCGCGTACCCCAATCGGGCCGACAATTCGTAGCTTCAGAAACGGGGTACTGGAGTTCAAGATCGGCCCCAGGCCCACTAGGCCACACCTTGTCGGAACCGAGTGCACCGGTTACTTTCCCCTCATGCTCCTCGCCGCGCTCGATCTCGGGAATTCGAGGCTCCACGCGGCGCTCTTCGCCGAGACGCCCGCCGGCGTCCTCCTCGTCGACCGGCGGGACGCCGACAAACCCTCTTCCGCCTTCTTCCGGCAATGGCGCGTGCCCGTTGCTGAAGTCGTCTATTCCTCCGTCCGGCCCGAGGCGGATCGGGAACTCGAACGCGCCGTCCGGACCGGGTGGAAACGGCGCGCCCGGAAGATGGTTCGCGACTTCCCGGCCGCGATCCGGAATCTCACGCGGAAACCGCGCGAGACGGGCGGGGACCGGCTCGCCAACGCCGTCGCCGCGTGGCACCGATGCCGGCGGGCGTGCGTCGTCGTCGACCTGGGCACGGCCATCACGGTCGAGGTCGTGAACCGGCGGGGAGAATTCGTGGGGGGCGCGATCGCACCGGGGCTCTCGGCGATGACGCGATCGCTCTACAACGGCGCGAGCCTCCTGCCCCTCGTGGCGCCCCGGCCCCGGGCGGACATCGGTCGCGACACCCAGTCATCGATCGAAGCGGGCCTGTACGCCGCCGGCCGCGGGCTGATCGGAGTCGGCCGCCACCTGGCCGGGGGTCCTGCCCGACTCTTCGGCACCGGCGGAGACGCGAAGTGGTTCGCCCCGCTGTTCGACGAGATCGTCCCGGAGCTCACGCTCGAGGGAGTCGCCCTCTCATGGCTGAAGGCCCGTCGACCGTAGCGCTGGTCGCCACGCCCCCCGGGCCCTGCGGCGTCGCGGTGGTCCAGATCATCGGACCCGAGGCGCGCGACGTGGCCCGACGGGCGGGGATCCGCCTCGCGCCGGCGCCCGCCTGGTCGAGGCTCGACGACGACGTCCTGGCCTGCGCCCGCCCCGCCGCCTCCACGCCCTGGAAGCTTCCGACCGTCGAGGTCTCCTGCCACGGCGGGTCGGCCGCGCCGCGCGCACTCGTCGCCCGCCTTGGAGTTCCCGTGGCGACTCGTACGGAGGTGTACGACGACGCTGTCCGCCGCCGCGTCCTGGACCGGACGCGCGCAGAGGCGTGGCTCCTCCTGCCCGAAGCGCGCACCTGGCGCGCGACCACCATGCTCCTCGCTCAAGTCCGCGGAGCCCTGGCCCGGGCGGTGGCGAGTCTTCGGACCCGGGCGGACGCGCAGCGACTCCTCAAAACGGCGCGTTCGGGCCGCGCCCTCGTCGATCCTCCGACGGTCGTCCTTGCCGGCCGGGCGAACGCGGGAAAGTCGACGCTCCTCAACGCCCTCGCGGGCCGCGACCGGGCGCTGGTCTCGCCTCACCCCGGGACGACCCGCGATCCGGTCGCCGAGATCGTCGCGATCGACGGTTTCCCCGTACGCCTGGTCGACACGGCGGGATTCGCCGAACGGGCGGAGCCCCTCGATCAAGAGGCGATGCGCCGCTCGCGCGAGGCCTCGGCCAAGGCGGCGTTGACCCTGTGGATCCGGGACGCCCGGGAGCCGTCGCAGGGGGAGGGAGACCTGCGGGTGGCGGCCAAGATGGACCTTCCGGACGCCGCCGCCGTACGCGGAGAGGTTTCGATTTGCGCGCTGTCCGGGGAGGGTCTGGCGCGGTTGCGGAAGAGGATCCTGGGTCGGCTTGGGTTGGAACCGGTCCGGGGGGCGGCCGTCTTCACGGCCCGTCAGGAGACGCTCCTGGAGGCCCTCGCGGCGGGCGCCCGGGCCGCCGAGGTGCTTGGAAAACTGCTCTGGACCTGAGGAAGAGGTCCGGAGTCCTGGGTCCTGCGTCCTGCGTGCTCCGAAGACCGAAGTCCGAAGTCCGGAGTAGAAGATCCGGAGTCCGATGTCCTGGGCCGGTCAGCGGTGCTGGCAGACTCCGGGGGTGAATGACCCATGACCCAGTACCTCGAACCAATCTTGAACGTTGAACACAGATCCCTGAACTTGGAATCGAATAGCGGTGTCGATGGGGGAACCCCCTGAATTTGCAGAATGGGCGTTGATTGCTTACGCTTGCCTCGGTATACTCTCGCGACTCCGAGGGCAACTGATGGCGCGGGCTCCCAAAGCCTCCGCGGCGTGGACGCAGCGGCACCTTTTGGGAATTCGCGAATTGAGCCGGGGGGACCTCGAAACGGTCCTCGACCTCGCCCTCGAGTACAAGAAATCTCCCCCCGCCAAGCCCCCCCTGCACGGCCGCCGCCTCCTCACGTTCTTCGTCGAGTCGAGCACGCGGACGCGCACCTCCTTCGGCATCGCGGCGAAGCGGCTCGGCGCCGACGTGATCGATCTCACGCCCTCGGCCTCGAGCCTCACGAAGGGCGAATCCCTGCGCGACACGGCGCGGACGATCGACGCGCTCGGAGTCGATGTCGCCGTCGTCCGCCATCCCGCCTCGGGGGCGCCGCACTTCGTCGCGAACTCGATCCGCGGCTCCGTGGTGAACGCCGGCGACGGGGCGAATGAACATCCCACGCAGGCGCTCCTCGACCTCTTCACGATCCGGGAGCGGCTCGGGCGGCTCGACGGACTCAAGGTGGCGCTGGTGGGGGACATCGTCCACAGCCGGGTCGCGCGCTCAAACCTGTGGGCCCATCGCTTGCTCGGCAACGCCGTGACGGTGGTCGGGCCCGCGACGCTCATCCCGCGCGGGGTGGAGTCGATGGGCGCCTCGATTTCTCACGACTTCGACGCCGCCCTCGCCACGCACGACGTGATCGTGATGCTGCGGCTCCAGCTGGAGCGCCAGCAGGCGGGGCTCTTTCCCTCGACGGCCGAGTACACGCGGCTCTTCGGCCTCACCCGAGAGCGCCAGGAGCGGCTCCGCAAGGGGACGATCGTCATGCACCCGGGACCGATGAACCGCGGGTGGGAGATCTCGTCCGAGGCGGCGGATGGCGCCTCCTCGGCGATCCTCGACCAGGTCCACAACGGAGTCTTCGTGAGGATGGCGGTGCTGACGCTGCTCAACGGTGTGAAATGACGACGATTCTCATCAAGGGTGGGCGGGTGATCGATCCCGCGTCCGGGCGTGACGCGATCGGCGATCTCTGGATCGTCGGCGGAAGGATCGCCAAGTCGGGCCGCAAGGCCGGGCAAACGATCGACGCCCGCGGCAAGTGGGTCGTGCCGGGACTCATCGACATCCACGTCCACTTCCGCGAGCCCGGGCTGGAGGCCAAGGAGACGATCGCCACGGGCGCCGCCGCGGCCGTCGCGGGCGGGTTCACGAGCGTCGCGACGATGGCCAACACCGGCCAGCCGATCGATTCGCCCATGGCGATCCGGTACGTGCGCGACCGCGCGGCCGAGGCCGGGATGGCGCGCGTCTTCCCCATCGGGGCGGTCACCAAGGGCCTGAAGGGGGAGGAGCTCGCGGAGCTCGGGCTCATGTCGAAAGCGGGCGCGGTCGCCTTCTCCGACGACGGCCATCCGGTCATGAACTCCGAGATCATGCGGCGCGCGCTCGAGTACGCCGCGATGTTCAAGAAGCCGGTGATCAGCCACTGCGAGGACGCGCACCTCGCGAGGGGCGCGGCGATGAACGAGGGCCGGGTCGCGACGGAGATCGGCCTGCGCGGCGCGCCCTCGGTCGCCGAGGCGACGATGGCGGCGCGGGACGTCTTGCTGGCGCGGTGGACTGGCGCCCGGGTCCACATCGCCCACGTCAGCGCCCGGGAGACGGTCGAGGTGATCCGCGCGGCGAAGAAGGCGGGCGATCCGGTGACGGCCGAGGCGGCGCCCCATCACCTGACGCTCGACGACGAAAAAGTGCGGGGATATGACCCGCGTTTCAAGATGTACCCGCCCCTGCGCGCCGCGGAGGACGTGGCGGCGGTCGTCGCGGCGCTCGCCGACGGCACGATCGACTGCATCGCGAGCGATCACGCACCCCACACGGTCGAGGAGAAGGAGCAGGAGTTCGCCGCCTGCCCCAATGGAGTCGTGGGCCTCGAAACGACGGTCGGGGTCGTCCTCACGGACCTCGTCGCGACGGGCAAGCTCTCCGCGCTCCGGGCCGTCGAGGCGATGACCATCGGGCCGGCCCGCGTGCTCGGCCTGGCGCTCGGAACGCTCGCGGTCGGCTCTGAGGCGGACGTGACGATCCTCGATCCCAACCGGAAGTGGAAGGTGGACTCCTCGAAGTTCCGCTCGCTCGGCCGCTGTACGCCCTGGGAGGGGCGCGCGCTGACCGGCGCGGCGACGATGACCCTCGTCGGCGGCAGGATCGTGTACGAGTCGTGATAGACTGCCGGCGTGCTCCTCATCGACGGGTACAATCTGCTTTTCAAGATCCGGGGATTCGATCCGCAGCGCCTTCCGGTCGAGCGGGACCGGCTGGTCCTCCGGATCACCCGGTACTGCGCTACGACGGGGATCCGGACGCGGATTTTCTTCGACCCGCGGCGCCACGGGGCCGCGCCCTACGACCGGGTGCGCCGCAAGGACAAGATCGAGGTCGTCGAGCTCGCGGAAATCACGGCCGACGAGGCCATCCTCGCGCTGGTCGTGGAGAACAGGGACCGCACCGCCTACCGGGTGGTCAGCTCGGATCGCGAAGTGGCCGGGACGGCGGAAAAGCGGGGCTTCGCCGCGGTGGCGTCGGAGGATTTTCTCGCGGAGCTCGAGGACTCGGAGCGCGGGGTCGCCCGCGAGAAACCGGACGGCATCAGCGCGGCCGAGGCGGAGGGCTGGCTGAGGGAATTCGGACTGGGAGGGAAGAGCGATGAAGCTCGCGGAACACCTTAAGCCCGGCGTTTCGGTCGAGATCCAGACCTTCGGCGGCCAGACGATCCTCCTCGGCGGCAAGGGCGAGGCGCACCGCCTGGAGCAGGTCGACGATGACGAGCAGGTCCTCTTCCTCCAGACGACGGTCGTCTCGGGCCGGATGAAGGGCCAGAAGGTGCGGATGATCCTTCCGTACGCGGCGATCGCGTCGATTTCCGTACCCGCCTGACCGTGGCCGTCCACGCCTATTCCTCGCGGTACGAGCCCGACTGGCCCGACCACGTCTTCCCAACGGAGAAGTACCGGCTCGTCGCGGAGCGGCTCCGCGCCGCGGGCGCGACGCTCGTGGAGCCCGAGCCGGCCACGCGCGAACAGCTCCTCCTCGCCCACACGCCCAAGTACCTCGACCGGCTCGAACGCATGACGGAGATGCCGGAGCTCGGGTTCGCCGAATTCGAAGTGCCCTGCACGCGGACGACGGTGGAGGCCTTCAAGCTCTCGGCGGGAGGATCGATCCTTGCCGCGCGGCGGGCCCTGGAGACCGGAGCGGCCGGCAACGTCGGCGGCGGATTCCACCACGCTTTCGCCGGGCATGGCGAGGGATTTTGCCTGATCAACGATCTCGCGGTGCTCATCCGCGTCCTGCAGAAAGAGGGCCGGATCGCGCGGGCGGCCGTGATCGATCTCGATCTCCACCAGGGCAACGGGACCGCCCACATTTTCGCCGACGATCCCCGCGTCTACACCTTCTCGATGCACCAGGAGCACAACTATCCGCTGAAAGAGAAGTCGACGTGGGACATCGGGCTCGACGACTACACCGCGGACGACGAGTACCTGCCGCTCCTGCGGGACGCCGTGCCGAAGATTCTCGACGGGCACAAGCCCGACCTTGTCGTGTACCAAGCGGGCGCCGACTGCTACGAGCAGGACAAGCTGGGGCTCCTAAAGCTGTCGAAAGGCGGGATCGCCGAGCGCGACCGGACCGTCTACCGAGAGTGCCGGAAGCGCAAGATCCCGGTCGTGGCGACGCTGGGGGGCGGCTACCCCCGGCGCACGGAGGACGTCGTCGAGATCCACTCGAAGACGCTGCTCCTCTTGGACGAAACGACATGACGCACGCGGCCTTGCTGGCGCTGGTCCTCCTCGCCCAGGATCCCGACGCACATCGCGTGGGCGACTTCACCATCTCGTTCAAGGAGCGCCATCCGCTGAGCGCGCTCAAGGAACTGTGCCGCCGGCAGGGATGGAACATCGCCGAAGTGCGAAAGAACGAACCCGGCCTCGAGGGGCTCAAGATCGAGGACGAATCGTTCGCGGTGACCGTGCCCGAGACGTACACCCGCGAAAAGAGCTTCGGCCTGCTCGTGTGGATCAGCCCGGCCGACAGCGGGATGGTGCCGCGGGAGTGGCTCGAGACGCTCGCCAAGCGAAACCTCATCGCCGTCGGAGCCAACAACTCGGGGAACAGCCGCGGAGTGGGATACCGGATCGGATTCGCGCTCGACGCCGTTCACAACCTGTCGCGCCTGTACTCGATCGACCCGAAGCGGATCTATATCTCTGGATTCTCGGGCGGCGGCCGCACGGCAAGCCGCGTCGGCCTGACGTTCGCGGATATTTTCGGCGGCGGGATCTACCAGGGCGGGATGGATTTCTACAAGGCGGTGGCCGACCCCGCGGACGCGAAGAAGGAATTCCGGCCGTTATTCGTGAAGCCCGAGGGGGACCTGCTGAAAAAGATGAAAACCGAAAGCCGCCACGTCGTCCTGGTCGGACAGGAGGACTTCAACCGGCCTTCGTCGAAGGCGATCTTCGACGTCATGACGAAGCGGGAGGGGTTCACCCGCGCGACGTACGTCGAGATGCCCGGCAAGGGGCACGAGCCCGCGGACGCCGAAACCCTCGGGAAGGCGCTCGACACGCTCGACGCGCCGATGAAGGAAGAGAAGCCGAAGAAGTAGTCGGGGGTCCATTCGAGGGGAGAAGAGCATGGAATGGGGATCATTGGGTCTGGCCGTCCTCGCGGCGGCGGTCGGGACGTCGCTGGCCGATTGGGTCTTCTTCGGAGTCCTCTTCCACGAGAAGTACAAGGCGTTTCCCGAGGTCTGGAGGAGGCCGGCGGGCGGGAAGGGCGAGGGGAAGGCGGTCGGGCTCGCCGCGGGCGTCGGCCTCCTGACGCCGATCCTGCTGGTCCTCTATTGCGGGATCTGGGGCGTCCACCGGTGGGAGGCGACCCTGGGCCTCGCGTTTTTCATCTGGCTGGGGGTCTGCGTGCCGCTCCTGGTGGGCAACTTCCTCTTCGTGAAGCTGCACCGCCTGATCCTGGTGTCTCACTCGCTGGGCTGGCTGGTGAAACTTGCGATCGCCGCCGTCGCCGTCTCGATCTTTCGTCCCTAGGCCTTGTGGACGGCGCGGCCGGTCGTTGATACGGTCGGAGAGAGGAATCCCCCATGGATCCCCGGACCGGTCCGGCGGAAGCGCGGCGTCGGCTGGTCCATTTCCTCCACCTCGCGCACGGCGGGGAGCTCGGGGCGGCGATCGCCTACGAGAGCCACGCGCGGTCCGTGACCCGGACGCGCGAACGCGACCGGATCTTCCAGATCAGGGACGAGGAGATCGACCATCGGGAGCGCGTTGGCAGGATCCTCGCGTCGCTCGGCGAGCGGCCCGATCCCGAGATCGAGCGCACGATGGCGCGGATCGGCCGGGCCATCGCCGCCTTCTGCCGGGTCGGGGGCTGGTTCCTGCCCATGTACGGGGCGGGGCGGCTGGAGCAGCGGAACATCGTCGAGTACGAGGACGCGGCGCGTGCGGCCGCGCTTTCGGGCCATCCGGAATTCGTCGACGACCTGCTCGACATGGCCGAGGTGGAATGGGATCACGAGCGCTTCTTCCGGCTCGCGGCCGCGACGCACCCTGTGTGGCGCTGGTTCCCGAAGTGGTCCGCGCCTCCGCCGCGGGAGGAAATCCGGAGGTCGTTCGCGGAATTCGCGCGCGTGTCAGGAACGCCGGGCTTCGGCGACGAACGCGCGAAAGAGCTTCTTCTGCTCGGGCCGGGATGAGATCCGCTCGGGGTGCCACTGCACTCCGACGACCCAGCGGTGGTTCGCGCTCTCGATTCCTTCGATGACCCCGTCGGTCCGCGCGGTGACGTTCAGCCCTTTGCCGAGCCGGTTGATCGATTGGTGGTGATAGGAATTCACGGAAGGCGACCGGCCGACGAAATCCCGCAGGCGCGACGTTCCCACCTCGACGGCATGCTCTTTTCCGCCTTCATGCCCCTCGATGTGCTGGTGGAGCGATCCGCCGAGCGCGACGTTGATCTCCTGGCAGCCGAGGCAGATCGCGAAGACGGGCAGGTCGCGGCGGAGCGATTCGTTCGCGTACAGGAAGTCCGAATGCTCCTTGTCGGCGTGCATCAGGACCGCCTTCGGATGGAGCGGCTCCTTCCATCGGACCGGATTGATGTCCGGGCCGCCCGTCAGGACGACGCCGGAGACGCGATCGAGCCAGGCGGACGATTCGGCCCTCGAGGTGGCGAAGGGAAGGATGAACGGCTCGCCTCCCGCGGCGCGAACGGCGTCGATGTAGTTGCGGTCGAGCTTGTAGTACGCGTCGCCGTTGTCCGAGACCAGCTTCGCGGTAAGGCCGACGATCGGGCGTTCAGGCCGTGACGGCACGGATGGCTTCCTCAATCTCATTATCGGTCAGAAGCCGGTCGGACTTCTTCGCGCGCTCGAAGATCCGGTTCACGACCTCGTCGGTGACCGGCCGGCCGCGCCGTTCGAGCCAGTAGATGATGTTCGACTTGCCGCTCATCGGGCCGATCGTGATCACCTGCTCGCGCCCGAAGTCGCCCGCGGGGACGCCGGAGTAAACCCGGTCCGCGAGCCAGCGGTCGCCTTTCTTCAAGGCCTTGATGACCGCCGCGGCGTGGACGCCCGTCGCGGTCTCGAACGCGTCCTTGCCCACCACCGGATAGCCGTGGGGAATCGGGACCTTGGTCGTGCGGCTCACGAGCGAGCAGTAGTCGAACAGTTTCGTCAGGTCGTTCTCGATCCACCCCATCAGCTTCAGATTCACGAGGAGCTGGTCCATGGGGCAGTTCCCGACGCGCTCCCCGATCCCGAGCGCCGTCGCGTGGACCCGGTTGGCGCCCGCGGCGAGCGCGGCCACCGCGTTCCAGACCGACAGGCCCCGGTCGTGATGGCCGTGGAAGTCGACCTTCACGTGCGTGACGTTGGCCTCCCGGAGAATTTTGCGGATGAACGTGATGAGCGCGAAGACGCCGGGGGGCGTCGCGTGGCCGCACGTGTCGCACAAGCAGATCCGCTGGGCGCCGCATTCGATCGCGGTCAGGTAGAGGCGGCGGATGTCGTCGGGGTGGGCGCGGGTCGTGTCCTCCGTGACGTACATCACGTCGAGCCCGTTCTTCGACGCGAAGGTGACCGCCTTCCGCGTGTGCTCCACCATCTGGTCCATCGTCCAGTCCTCCGCGTACCGGCGGATGGGCGAGGAGCCGATGAAGAGGCACGCCTCGATCGGGCGGCCCGTCGCCTGGACGATCTCGAGGATGGGGCGGATGTCCGCCTCCACCGTGCGGGCGGCGCAGTTGGCCGCGATGCGGAGCTTGTCGCGCGCCATGGCCCTGGCGAGCTCGAGGGTGTCCTGCTTCACGACGCCGCCGGCGCCGGGGAGGCCGATGTCGACGGTGTCGATCCCCATCGCGTCCATCAGGTGGATGATCCGCATCCGGTCGTCCACCGAAGGCGTGACGACCGAGGGGGACTGGAGGCCGTCGCGGAGCGACTCGTCGTCGAACTCGATCCGGTGGGAGGGTTTCGTCCAGCCGCCCTCTCCCGCGCCGTTCCAGTCGTAGATGAGGTCGTCCGTCGCGCTCATGATTTCATCGTAACGGTGACGGACGGCGAGAGCAAGGCGGGCGGTCGGCGCCGCGTCATTGCGGCGGACGCTTGAAGTTGCGATAGACGAGCCGGTCGGAGCCGTCGAAGCCGAAGAGGAAGAGGTCGGGGCCGGCGGGAATCACGATGAGCCGCGATCCGCCCTCCTCGAGGACCTCCTTGAAGGCGGATCCCTGGCCGGCCGAGCGCGCGTCGGCGATGGTGCGAACGTCCCAGGCGATCGCGCTGAAGCGGCCGGTGACCGAGGCCGAGGAGTCGCCGAGCTTCACCTTTTCGTACTCCGCCCACTCGCCTTCGTTCGTGGAAGCCTTCCGGACCGCGTAGATAATGCCGGCGGCGCCGGCGCCCACGAGCAGGATGAGAAGGACCGTCTCTTTCGTCATGCTGGTTCATTGTAACATCCCGCGCCGGGCGCGGTCTTAAGGCTGGAGAACCCGATTCGTTGCGGGCGCGGCCGGGTTGGCTTATAGTGTGCGCCCGCGGAGGTTGAGAACCATGGAACTCGTCGATCTGGTCTACCTCGCGAGTTTCTTCCTCGGCCTCGGGTTCGCCGTGGTCTCCGCCCTCATGTCGGGCGTCTTCTCGGGCGGCGCCGAGGCGCACGTGGGCGCTGGACACGACGTCCACGCCACGGCGGGGGACTCGGTCCATTTCCCGCTCCTCTCGCCGGTGACGCTGGCGATGTTCGTCGCGAGCTTCGGCGGGTCGGGCTACATCTACAAGCACGCCCTCCTGCTGGCACCGGCGGCGCACATCCCGCTCGCGGTGGTCACCGCGGTGGTCGTGGCGCTGGCCGTCGCGTGGCTTTTCTACAGAATCTTCAAGATGACCCAGGGCTCCAGCGAGGCGAAGGTCGCGGACCTCGTGGGCTCGGAGGCGGAAATCATCACGGCGATCCCCGCCGACGGAATGGGGGAGATCGCCTACGTCGCGATGCAGACCCGGTACAACGGCCCGGCGCGGACGCCGGACGGCAAGCCGCTCCCGGCGCGGACGACCGTCAAGATCGTCCGGATGGTGAGCGGAACATTCATCGTCGAAAAAATCCGATAGGAAGGGGATGGCCATGAACACGTTGTTGCTCTCCGCCGGCGACATGATGATGGTCGGCGGAATCGTCGTCGGGATCCTGTTCGTGCTCTTCGTGTTCCTGGCGATCTACGCCTCGCGCTACGTGAAGGTCGGCCCCAACGAGGTGCTGATCGTCTCCGGCCTGCGCCGCAAGATCACCGAGGCGAACGGTCGGGTGCACGACGTGGGCTTTCGCATCAAGGCGGGCGGCGGCACCTTCGTCTGGCCCGTCTTCGAGAAGGCGGAGATCCTCTCCCTCGAGCTGATGACCATCGACGTGAAGACGCCCTCGGTGTACACGCTGACGGGGGTGCCGGTCGTCGTCGACGGCGTGGCGCAGGTGAAGGTGCGCAGCGACGATCTCGCGATCCGCACCGCGGCGGAGCGGTTCCTCTCCAAGACGTCGTCGGAGATCATGAACATCGCGCTGCAGACGCTCGAGGGCCACCTGCGCGCCATCATCGGGCGCCTCACGGTGGAGGAGCTCTACCGCGACCGCGAAGCCTTCGCGCAGAAGGTCCAGGAAGTCGCCACGGCGGACTTCGCCAACATGGGACTCTCGATCGATTCGTTCACGATCCGGGAGATTCAGGACCAGCAGGGCTACCTCGACGCCATCGGCAAGCCGCGGATCGCGCAGGTGAAGCGGGACGCCGTCATCGGCGAGGCCGAGGCGGAGCGGGACGCGACGATCAAGAGCTCGGAAGCGCGCCAGCTCGGGCAGAAGGCCCGCCTCATGGCGGAGACGCAGGTGGCCGAGTCGACGCGCGACTACGAGATGAAGCGCGCCGACTACCAGGCGGGGATCAACCAGCGCAAGGCGGCGAGCGACCTCGCGTACGACCTGCAGAAATACCAGAGCCAGCAGGCCGTGAAGATGGAGGAGATGCGCGTTCTCGACATCGAGAAGGAGCGCATGATCGAGATCAAGCAGAAGGAGCTGCAGGCCACCATCCAGCGGCCCGCGGACGCCGAGCGCTACCGCATCCAGCAGATCGCCGACGCGCAGAAGTACCAGATCATCGCGGAGGCCGACGCGCGCGCCCTGGCGGCGCAGAACGTGGGACGCGGCGAGGCCGAGGCGATCAAGGCGAAGGGCCTGGCGGAAGCGGAAGTCATCCTCGCGAAGGGACAGGCCGAGGCCGAGGCGATGCGGAAAAAGGCCGAGGCGTGGCGCGCCTACAACGAGGCGGCCATCGCGCAGATGTTCATCGAGAAGCTGCCGGAGCTCGCCCGCGCGATCGCCGAGCCGCTCGGGAAGACGGACAAGATCACGATCATCTCGACGGGCGACGGCGCCCTGGGCGCGTCGAAGATCACGAAGGACATCGTGGACATCATCGCCCAGCTCCCGCCGGTGCTCGAGGGCGTGAGCGGCGTGTCGCTCAAGGACATCATCTCGAGGGTGCCGGGCCTCGGCAACGCGGCCCCCGCGGGGGACAAGAAAAAGAGCTGAGCGCCGACCGCTGATGGCTTCTGCAGCTGAGCGCTGACAGCTTCCGCCGCTGACGGCTGAACGCTGAGAGCTAACTCTGCTATCATCGGTCCGATGCTCGTCCCGAAGCCGTGGGCCACGTGGGTCCTCCTGCCGGACGGACGGTTTCCCCGGAAGCCGCCCGGGCCGCGCTCGAGGACGTACGTCAAGGGTCGGTGGACCTGCTTCACCGCGGACCGCGAGCTCGACAAGCTGGCCGCCTCCCTTTCCCGCGAAGGCGGGCCCACCGCCGTCGCCAAGGCGTGGCGGAATCATTGGTCGATCACCGCCTACTCCGCGGGCCGCGTCGCGACCGAGCATGCGAGCCATGCCGATCCCTGGCCCGACCTGGATGATCGCCGGCGCGTGCGGTCGAAGGCGGTGCCCGTCGGACGTCGCGGCTCGCTCGAGGTTTTCGCCCGGCTCTTCGGGGCGGACGCCCGGGACCTCGACCCCTACCTCGTCCATTTCACGCGCGCCGAGAGGGCGGCCGTCGATCTCCTTTCGGACGGCCTGACGGTGCGGTTCGTGTCGGACCCCGGGGGAGACCTGCTCCCCTCGCCGCTCATGGGCGCCTTCGCGGGGGAGGCCCTCGCCCGACTCGGCATTCCGGATGCCGCGGAACTCTTCGAGTCCATGAAGCCGGTGGGCGCGGACCCCGCGACGCCGCGGCTGGATGCGGCGACCGTGCGGGCCGCGCGCAAGTCGCTCGAGGCGGACGACGCCGACCGCCAGCTCGCGGGGGCGCGGCTTCTCCTCGCCGAAGATCCCGAACCGGCGCTGCGGACGCTGCACCGGCTCGCCCGGCGCGAAGATTCCATCGGGGCCGAGGCGCTGAGGCTCCTCGCGTCGACGGGGGATCCCGACATCCTTCGCGAGATCCTCCCCGGGCTACCGGGCCTTCCGCCCCTCGAGCAGGCGGTCGTGGCGCGGTTCGCGGCGCGGACGGAGGATCCCTCGCTCGCGGATGGCCTGCGGCCGCTGCTCTCCGGCCCCAGCCTCATCGTCCGCCTCGAGGCCATCGAAGCCTACGTGCGCTGCAGCGCCGGCATGGAACTGCGCGACCTGAAGTCGCTCGCGCGGAGAGGGCACGAGTTCGATCGCGCGCTCATCCTCGCGGCGCTGGCGGCGGGGGAAGGGTCGAAGGGCGAGCGGTCGGCCAAGGCGGCGATCCGGGCCGTTCCCCGCGTCGTGCTCGAGGAAATCCCGCTCCGCCACGGGCGGCTCACGCTGCGCCACACCCTGGGCCACCTTCGCTCGCGCATCGGGGCGCTCCGGTTTCTCCAGTCGCTCGACCGCGCGTTCGACGATCGCTCCCGCCTCGAATCGACCGTCGACGTCACGGGCCCCGACCCGCTGCTTGGCGGCGTCCTCGATCGAGTCCGGGCCTGCGGGATCCGCGTGGAGCTCGGCGCGGGGGTCGATCCCGGCCGCCCGGTGAAGGCGCGCGGCGACGGGCCGTCCGACGTTCCGCTCTACGCGATGGTCGAACGGGCGATCCGCGTTTCGGAGGGAGGACTCGCCGTCACGGCCGCGCGGAATACCCTGCGCTTTCACCGCCGCCGGGGCGCCTTGTGAAGCGCGTCCTGGGATGGACGGCCTTCTCGGCCGGACTGCTCCTGGTCCTCCTCCTCTCGCTCTGCCTCGGCATCGCCGCGTCCATCGGACGTCCCGACCCGATGGCGTACGGCAATCGCCGGATGCCCGACAATGGGAGGGAGTCCACGCGCATCGCCGTGCTCGGCGACACGCAGAAAGGGCTCGCCGCCTTTTCCGCGCTGCTCGAGATCGCGAAAAACCAGGGTGTCGACCTCGCCGTCCACACCGGCGATCTCGTCAGCCACGCCGACGTGGGCCACTACGATCTCGCGCTCGCGTGGATCGCGCGGGCCCGGTTGAGCATTCCGTTCCTGGTGACGCCCGGCAACCATGACCTCAAGGGGAACGAGGCGCTCTTTCCCGACCGGATCGGCCCGCTCCAGCTGGCCTGCCGGTGGGGGCCCGTCGATCTCGTGATCGTGAACAACTCGCTCGGGCCGCCGGACGAGTCCTCCGTCGAGAAACTCCTGGCGGCCGCGAAGGGGCCCATCCTCCTCTTCATGCACGTGCCGCCGTTCGACGCCTCGAGCGACACCTACATTCCAAAACCGGCATATACGAAGTTCCTGGAGACGCTCCGCAAGTACCCGGTGCGGTACGTCTTCTGCGGCCACGCCCACGCCTACCGGCGGATCGTCCACGAGGGGACCGTCTTCATCGCGAACGGGGTGGGCGGGGATTCCGACAGCTGGCAGTTCGACCAGAAGGCGTACGTCACGATCGTCGAGGTCACGCCGGAGGGCGCGGCCGACCGAGCCCTCTCGATCGAACCGGTCGTCGGCTTCTGGGCGAACGTCGAACATCTCGCCGTCGGACACGTGGGGGAGGTCTTCTTTCGCCGGTTCTGGGCCTTCCCGGCGCTCCTGCTCCTGATCGTCGCGTTGGTGATCGGATTCCGGAAGCTCCGGAGAAAAGCGCCGGAAGTGACGCAAACTATTGGAATACAATAAGATGAATTCCGCGAACCGCGGGGAGGGTGGCCGGTTAGAGCATCTCGACGGGAGCACGCTTGATGAACTGCGGGGCGATTCGAAATAACCTGCCGGCCTACCGGACCGGCGATCTCGACGAGCGAGATACGGTCGAGGTGGGGTCCCACTTGGCGAGTTGCCCCTCCTGCATGGCCGAAGCCCGCGACGAACAATCCCGCCTCTCCCTCCTGAAATCGATCGACGAAATAACCCCGAGCCCCCGCGTTTGGAATCGACTGGACGCGGAAGTCCGGATTTCCGCGGCGCGCCCCGGGCGGCGCCCGCTCTCCCTGGCCCTGAGAATCACCGCCGCGGCGAGCATCCTCGCCGCGGCGTTTTCGTTCGCGTTCCTCGCGGCGACGCTCCGCCCGGCGCGCGTCGCCACGATCGCCTCCGCCGCGCCGGGCTCATCCCTGGTTCCTGGCGGCGCGATCCGGACGAATGAAATGTTTGTCACGCCCACCTTCGCCCTCCTCTCCCTCCCCGACGTCGGAACCCTGAAGCTCAACCGCGACTCCGCCATCGTCTTCGAATCGCCGAGGCGGGTGCGCCTCGAGCGCGGGGAACTTTTCGCGGAAATCCTGCCCGGCGTCTCGGGCTTCGTGGTGGAGAGCGCCGGAACGCGCGTGACGGTCCACGGCACGCGGTTCGGCGTACGCCGCGATCCCGTCTCCACGGTCTATGTGGTCGACGGTCGCGTCGAGGTGACGGGCCCCGCCGGTCGATATGCCCTGGTCGACCGGCAGATGGCCGCCGGCGGCGGCCCCGCGCAGCCGCTCGAAGACGAGTCGCTGCGCTGGATCGCCGAGGGCGAACGGCCGGCGCTGGCGCTGGTGGCGGAACCCCGAACGAGCCGAACGTTGTCGAAGGGCGATCCGCTCGACCTCGACGTGCGGTTCGTCACCAACTCGCCCGCCCCCGTCCTCCTGCCCCCCCTCGATGAATTCCTCGCGCGGATCCAGGTGAAGGTCACCGACGCCAACGGCAAGTCGTACCTCGCCCGGTTCGGCGCCGCCGCCCTCCAGCGCTCGGAGTTCCGCACGCGGGGGCCGAACGGGCCGCTCCGGCTCGACGTCTCCACGCCGTGCGCGCTCGTCCTGCGCGTCGATCCCCTGGTCCTCCAGCGCGCGGGGCGCGTCCGCCTGGCCGTGACGTTCCAACCCGGCACCGCGCGCGGCGGCGATTACTGGGACCGGGACCTCGAGTCCGACTCCTTCGAGATCGAGGTACGCTGAATGGCCACCGCCTCGGGCCCGCTCTCCGGCATTGAAAGCCGCCTCGGCATCCTGCGCGGGCAGATCCGCCGGCTATTCCTCATCGACGGCGTCTCCCGACTTGCGGTCGCCCTCGTCGTCTTCGTCGCCGCCACGTTCGCCCTCGACTGGTCCTTCCACCTGCCCTCGCCCGTCCGCCTCGTCTTCCTCGCGGGCGGTGCCGCCGCCCTGGTCTGGATCGCCCTGCGGCGCATCGCCTACCCGATGAGCGTCGGCATCTCGGACGACGACCTCGCCCTCTTCGTGGAACGCCACTATCCCGAGCTGAACGACCGGCTCATCTCCGCGATCCAGCTCAGCCGGGCGGGAAGCGGCGGGACCGAGGACCGCCTCGCCGGATTCAACTCCCCCGAGCTCGTCGAGGAGCTGCTTCGCGACGCGACTCAGGCGAGCGAGGCGCTCGATTTCAATCGCGTCGTCGTCCGGCACCACGTGATGAAGATCGCGGGCTGGGCCGGCGCCTCGGTCCTGCTCCTCGCGGCCCTCGCGGTCGTCAAGTCCGACCTCGCCGGCATCTACGCCCGCCGCATCCTCGGCCTCGGCGCGAAATGGCCCCAGCGGACCCACCTGCGCGTCCAGGGCTTCGATCCCGTCACGCGCACCAAGACGTTCGCGCGGGGCGACGACGTCACGATCGCCGTCCGCGCCGAGGGGTCCGATCCCGGCAAGGTGAACTTCCTCTTCGAGTTCAAGACCGGCGAGAAGGGGGACGAACGGCGCGAGAAGGCCCAGAACCAGTACTACCTGCTCCAGCTCGCCAACCTCTCCGGGCCCTTCTCGTTCAAGGTGCGCGGGGGCGACGACGAGACGGAGCTCTACTTCGTCGAGACGCAGAACCCGCCGGCCCTCATGGATCAGCAGGCCTTCTTCGAGTACCCGGCGTACCTGGCGCTCGACAACACGCCTCCCGACCGGCCCGAGCAGCTCGGGAACCTGCAGGTCCCCCTCGGCACCCGCATCCGTCTCGCGGCGACGGCCAACGAGGACCTCGACTCGGCGAAACTCGTCGTCGGGCCCCGGGGACGGGAGAAGGAGACCGACCTCACCCTCGAGAAGGACAAGGAGGGTCGCCCCCGGCGCGTCACCGGCGGATTCCCCGTCGACGAGCCCTCGCTCGAGTACGAAGTCCGGCTGAGGGCCGCCAATTCGCTCGAGAACCGGGACGCCTTCCGGTACTCGGTCCGCGGACTGCCCGACCTCAAGCCCGCGATCCAGGTCTTCGAGCCCCCCGGCGACGAGAACATCACCGACGTCTGCCGCCGGCCCATCGAGGTGGTCACGACCGACGACTACGGCGTCGCCGGGATCACGATGGAGGTCCGCGTCGTCGGGCCCCGCACGACGGAGTGGAAGGAGACCCCCTTCGGGCCCGACCACAACCGGCCGCGCGAGTACGATCCGCGCGGGAAGCGGGTCCGCTCGACCCACATCCTCGACGCGCCGTCGCTCGGCGTGAAGGAGGGCGAGTTCGTCGAGCTGCGCTTCGTGGCGAAGGACTACCGCGTGCCCGACGCGAACGCGACGACCTCCCGGACCTACCGGTTCTCGGTCGTCTCGGTCTCGGCGCTCGAGAAGGAGCTCCAGGCGGCGATCGACAAGATCAAGCTGGGCCTGCAGGCGCAGGAGACGGCCCAGCGCACGGGGCGCGACCGCGCCGGCGCGACCGAGAAGAAGTTCAGCGCCGTCGAGAAGCTCAACTCGGAACAGCAGGGCGAGGTGCGCGGCCTTTCGTTCCACCAGCAGGCGATCACCGAGAAACTCTCCGTCGCGTGGCGCGACGTCGACCGCGTCCGCCAGCGCGGACTGTGGAACGGCGTCTTCGACGACCGCTCGGCGGCCGCCCTCGAGGGCGCCGTGACCGTCCTGAAGGCCGTCTCCCCCGGGCCGGGCGAGGCCTCGGCGACGGCCGCCTCCCCGGTGGCGGGCACGCTCCTCGTCTCCGCCGCGCGCGCCGCCAAGGCGGAGCGCCTGCCCCTCTTCGGGCGCATCCAGTCGCTCCAGCTCGAGGTGCTCGACGCCATCGCCGCCGCGCGGCGCCACCTCGACCACTGGGCCAACCTGCAGGAGATCATCAGCCTCGTCCGCGAGACCAAGAGGATCGTCGAGGAAGCCCAGAAGGACATGGGCGGGCCGGAGAAGAAATAACCGCCCCCCGGGGCGCTTTTCGGAGGAAGTGGCCATGACGCGAAATTCATTCCGCCGGGCCGGCCTGGCCCTGGCCGCGATCCTCGTCCTCGCGCCGGCGCTCGCCGCGCAACAGGACGACGACAAGCAGGCGCCGAAGAAGATCCTCGCCGCCAAGGATCTCGTCCAGCAGATCCAGTCCCGCGGCGGCATGCTCGTCGAGCGCCTCCGGGAAAAATCCCCCCAGGTCGCCGACCGGCTCCAGAAGGCGCTCCTCCTCATCAACGAGGAGACCGTCCGCGAGAAGCTCGACGAGGTCCTCGCCGAGCTCCAGAAGAACAACCCCGACAACGCGGCCAACAGCGCCGACCAGGTCGTGAAGTCGCTCGAGAAGATCCTCGCCATCCTCGAGGAACGGGAGACCAAGGAGGTTAAGGACAAGCAGCGCAAGGCGCTCGAGGAGATCAAGAAGGAGCTCGACGAGATCATCAAGGAACAGTCCAAGGCCATCGAAAAGACGAAGGACCTCGACAGCGATCGCAGCAAGGACTACCAGAAGGTCCTCGAGGACATCGACAAGCTCCACGCCGAGCAGAAGAAACTGCTGGAGGAGACCGAGAAGGGCCCGCCCCGCGAGCTCCTGCAGCAGCTCGACGACATGGCGAAGGAGATCGATAAGCTCAAGAAGGAGCAGGAGGAGGCGTTCCAGGCCGCCGAGAAGGCCAAGAGCCCGGACCTGCGCGCCGTCGGCGAAATGGCCCGCCGCCTCGACGACCTCATGAAGCGCCAGGACGCGGTCCGCAAGGAGACCGGCAAGGCCGACAAGCGCCGCACCGGCCTCGACCAGGCGTTGAAGGACCTCGACAAGGTCCTCGACCGCCAGAAGAAGGCGCTCGACGCCACCAGGAAACTCGCCGCCGCGCCCGACGCGACCAAGGTCAAGGGCCTCGAGAAGGAACAGGCGGACATCGGCGAGGAGACGTGGAAGCTCGGCCACGAGCTCCACGAGAACGTCCTCCCCGGCACCGACGCCGACAAGAAGAAGACCCTCCAGGAACTCGAGCGCGCCTCGGACGCCATGAAGGCGGCCGAGGACACCCTGCGCGACGGCCAGGCCGACCTCGCGACCGGCGACCAGGAGCGCGCCGTCCGCGACCTCGAGAAGTTCCGCGACAAGCTTCAGAAGTTGAAGGCCGAGGACGACGCGTCGCGCGCCGCCGAATCGGCCCGCCGTACGGCCGAACAGCAGAAGCTGGAAAAGGAGTCGAAGGACCTCGCCGGCGAAATGGCCAACAAGGCGAAAGCCTCCGACGCCGCCGATCTCAAGAATGGCCTTGAAAAGGCCGGCCAATCGACCGACCAGGCCGCCAAGGAGATGAACGGCGCCGCCCAGTCGATGCAGCGCGAGCAGGCCGCCCCGGCCGACAAGTCCCAGGAGGGCGCCCTCCGCAACCTCGCCCAGGCGAAGCAGGAACTCGAGAAACTCCAAAACGCCCTCGCGGGGAAAGAGTCCGGGAACTTCGCCGACGTCGCCAAGAAACAGGACGACCTGTCGAAGAAGGCGGGCGATCTCGCCAAGAAGATGGGGGAGATGGCCCGGAGCGATTCCGCGACGAGCCAGCCGCCGGAGTCCCAGGAGTCCATGGCGCGCGCCGGCGCCGAGGTGGGCGGCGCCCAGCAGTCGATGAAGAACGCCCAGGGCCAGATGGAGAAGGGACAGCCCGGCTCGGGCCAGGAGAGCCAGCAGCAGGCCATGGAGGGCCTCGACCGCGCGAAGAAGGAGCTCGAGAAGGCGCGCGAGGACCTCGCGAAAAAGAAGGAACCCAACGCCGAGGAGCTCGCCGAGCGGCAGAAGAAGCTCGAGGAGGAGCTGAAGGAAAAAGTCACGAAGTACCTCGAGGAGAAGAAGAAGAAGCTGGAGAAGAAGGGCTCGCCCGAGGCCGAGAAGGCGGGCGAGGCGGCGAAGTCCTCCGGCGAGGCGGGCAAGAGCATGCAGCAGGCCCAGGAGCAGCTGGGGAAGAAGCAGGCCTCATCCGCCCCGCCGAACCAGCGCGAGGCCCTGAAGAAGCTCGAGGAGACGAAGAAGAAGCTCGAGGAGCTCGCCAAGCGCCCCCTCAACGAGGAGGAGAAGAAGCGCGCCGAGGAGCTGGCGAAGCTCCAGAAGAAGATCGAGGAGCTCACGAAGGAGCTCCAGAAGAAGATGGAGCAGCAGCAGCTCGAGAACTCCTCCCAGAGCGCCCAGCGCGCCCAGCAGAACATGCAGCGCGCCCAGGAGAGCCTGAAGAAACAGCAGCCGGGGAGCGCCCAAGGCGAAGAGGAGGAGGCGAAGCGCGACCTCGAGCGGGCCCGCGAGGAGCTCGAGAAGAAGCTCGAGGAGCTGAAGCGCGAGGCCGAGGAAGAGCTCATGGTCCACATCGAGACCGAGCTCAAGAAGGTCATCGAGGAGCAGAAGAAGATCAACTCCGCGACGCTCAAGTACGACGGCGTCCGCGTTCAGAAGGGGACCTTCACGCGCCAGGAGAGCGTCGAGGTCCGCCAGCTCGCCTTCGCGCAGAACAACCTCTCCGCCGTCTGCGGCGAGCTCGTGAAGAAGCTCCAGGAGGAGAACGTCGAGGTCTACCGGTTCGTCCTGGCCGCCGTGATCGACGACATGGCGGAGTCCTCGGCCCGCCTGGGCGAGATCGACCCGGGGATCCGGACGCAGGAGGTCCAGGCCGACATCATCAAGAGGTTGACGGACCTGTACGACGCCTTCAACCTGAAGCGCAAGCAGGGGGGCGGCGGCGGCAAGGGCGGCGGCGGGAAGCCCCCGCTCGTCCCGGACCTGGTCCAGCTCAACCTCATGAAGAAGATCCAGGAGCAGATCCTGAAAAAGACGCAGACCTACCGGGGGCGCCATCCGAAGGAGGGGGAGGATCTCCCCGAGCTGGAGCGCCAGATCCTGAAACGCCTCTCCGACGAGCAGGGCGAGTTGAGCCGGATCCTCGGGAAGTTCCTCGACAAGTTCCGCGAGGAGGCCGAAAAACGGAAGCGGGAAGAGTGAACCAGTGCAGCGATTCCGACGGGATACGACGTATAATGGACAGGGATTCGGAGGTTTTATGAAGACATGGCCGGTTCTGGCGGTGGCGTTCCTCTTCGCGTGCGGCGTCTCGATGGCCGCCGCGCAGGACGGAGACAAGGAGGCGCCGCCCGGCGCCGAGGATCAGGAAGACGACGAGCTGACGCCCGCCCAGGCGATGGAGCTCCTCGAGGACGCCAAGGGCATGATGGACCGGGCCGAAGGGCTGCTCAACGACTCGAGCCGCGGCAAGGCGCTCGAGACCGAGAAGGAGCTGCTCAAGAAGCTGGAACGGGAATTGAAGGACGATCCCTCCGCGCTCCAGCAGCGGATCCTCGGCAAGATCGGCAAGCTGGTCGACAAGGCGGAGAAGAAGGAAAAGGATGCCGCCGACAAGCTGGCCGAGGTCATCAAGAAGGCCAAGGCCTGCTCGGGAGGCTCCTGCAAGGCCTGCAAGGAGCGCCAGCAGCAACAGCAGCAGAAGGCCAACCAGGTGAAGAAGCCCGGGTCGCCCGCCACCAAGGCGTACGATCCCAACCGCACCGACGAGCCCTCCAAGTTCAGGTCGACCGCCACTAGGTCGGGCACGTGGGGAAACCTGCCGCTGCAGGCCCGCGCCGCCATGCTCGCCGCGAGCAAGGAAGAGGTTCCCCCGGAATTCCAGGAGCTCTGGAAGAAGTACTTCGAGAGCCTGGAGAAGGCCGGCAGCCGGTAACCCCGGATCCCCGCACCCAAGAAACCACGGGCCGAAAGGTCCGTGGTTTTTTTTTGCCCGGCGATCGGCGGGCGGCTCCGGAAGCGGGAAGCCCTGGGGCGATTGCGGATTACGGCTTCGGAGCCTTCGACTTCCGATAGGCCTGGATGAAGTAGAAGGTGAGGACGCCGAGGGCGGCGGAGGCGAGGACCACGATCCAGAGCGGGGCCTCGATCCGGAGGAAGGGCCAGTACTTGACGGGGACGCTGCCGAAATTCTGGATGACGAAGGAGGCGAGCAGGACCAGGCCGACCGCGCCGAGCGCGATCCGCACTTTCTGGATCATGACTTCGGCGGCACCCGGCTCGACCGGCCGTACGCCCGATCCCGGTCCGCGCGCGCGAAGCGGAGCATCTCGAGCTTCGCCCGCTCCTCCGCGAGCGCGGACTGCTTCGCCGCCACCTCCCGCTGGAGGAACTCGATGTGCCCCGCGGGGGCCCGGTAGCCCGTGGTCTTCGTGCTCGCCTCGAGGTCGGCCTTGAGCACGGTCAGCTCCTCATCGAGGTGCGCCGCGGCCTTCTCGGCGTACTCGATCCTCGCCTCGATCAGGGAATCGCGCCGCTCGCGGCCGATGCGGGCGAGCTCGCGGTGGTACTCGATCTGCTCGGTCAACCCCTTCCGGAGCCAGTCCTCCTCGAGGGTGCGCAGGGCGTACTCGCGCTCCTCGGGGGTGGCGTCGCGCTCGACGTCGGCGTCGGCGTCCCGGACGGTGACGATCTCGAGGCGGAACTCGCCGCCCTCGGGCATCGATTCGCTGAAGCCGCGGTAGAAGTACGTCTTGCCGCTCGTGTAGTCCGTGAACCGGAAATCGGGCGGCTTGCGGAGGATGCGCTCCGGGGGCAGGGGGGGAAGCGAGACCGGCGAGGGCTCCGGCTCGTGGTACGTGGGACGGCAGCCCGAGAGCGCCGCCAGGGCGAGCGCGGCCGCGGCCCACTTCATGCCCGTTCTCCTCACCCTATCGATGACGTCCGCCGGAGGGCCCAACCCTGCTAGCTGTTGAAAAACTTGCGGTGGAGGGCCCGGACCGCGGTCTCCGCGTCCCGGTCCGCGACGACGAACGCGACGTTGATCTTAGAGGCGCCCTGCGAGATCATCAAGACATTTACCGACGCCTCGCGCAGGGCCTCGAAGACGAGTCCCGCGATCCCCGGGGTCGACCGCAGCCCCTCGCCCACGACGCAGATGATCGCCCGACCCTCCTCCACGGCGACCTCGGCGAACTTCGAGAGCGACGCCACCGCCGCGTCGAGATTCCGGGCGTTGTCGACGGTCACGGAGACGGTCACCTCGCTCGTCGAGACCATGTTGACGACGACCCGGTGCTCGGCGAAGGCGTTGAAGATCCGCGCCAGGAAGCCGTGGCCCATGAGCATCCGCGACGACCGGATGTTCACGACGTAGTTCGAGAGGTGGTGGGCGATGGACTTGACGCCGGGCGGCGTCCGCTCGAGCTTCGCGAGGATCGTGGTCCCCGGGTGGTCGGGGCGGAACGTGTTGAGCACCTTGACGGGGATCCCCTTGAGGACGGCGGGGACGATCGTCGAGGGGTGGAGCACCTTGCCGCCGTAGTACGCCAGCTCGCTCGCCTCGTCGAACGTCAGGAATTCGATCGGCCGCGCCGCCGGCACCACGCGGGGGTCGGAGGTCATCACGCCGTCCGTGTCGCTCCAGATCTCGACTTCCTCGGCCCCGATCGCCGCGCCGAGGATCGTGGCGGTGAAGTCGGATCCGTTCCGGCCGAGCGTGGTGATGTCGCCGCCGCGGGTCTTGCCGACGTACCCCGTGACGAGCGGGAGCTTCGTCATCGCCGCGACGTGGCGGCGGATCTCGGGCTCCGCCTCGGGGAGCGGCTGGGCCGCGCCGAACTGGTCGTCCGTGAGCATGCCGATGTCGAAGGCGTCGTGCGGCTCGCACGGGACGCCCGCCTTCTCGAACGCGGCCGCGATGATCCGCACGGACATGCGCTCGCCGAAGCTCACGACGTAGTCGAGCGTGCGGGGCGTCAGCTCCTTGACGAGCGAGATCCCCTTGAGGAGCACGGCGAGCTCGACGAGCGTCTCCTTCACGAGGTCGGGCGGGAGGCCGAGCTCCGCGATCACCGCCTCGTGCCGTTCCCGGACCTTGTCGAGGAGCGACTCGCGCCCCTTCAGGGCGTCGTCCGCCGCCGCGAAGAGGTCGTCGGTCACGCCGCGGAACGCGCTCGCGACGACGAGCGGCTTCCGGGGGAGCCGGGCGCGGACAATCTCGATCACGCGGCGGATCCGCTCGCCGTTCGAGACGGAGGAGCCGCCGAATTTCATGACGATCATGGGAGGGAAAGAATAGCAAAGAGGCCGAGAATCAGGAATCAGGAATCAGGAATGGAGAGGGGGAACGCTATCATGTTCGGCCATGCGTCGATTGCTCCGGGGACTTGGTCCCAACGTCGTCGCGCTCGGATTCGCGAGCTTCTTCACGGACCTCGGGGCGGAGCTCGTGGTGCCGCTCCTGCCCGATTTTCTCAGGACGATGGGGGCCTCGCCGGGGACGCTCGGCTGGATCGAGGGGATCGCCGACAGCCTCGCCAGCATCTTCCGCGTCGTCTCGGGATGGCTGTCGGATCGCCTCGGGCGCCGGAAGATCTTCGTCCTCGCGGGCTACGGAATCGCCTCGGTCGCCCGTCCCTTCTTCGGCCTGGCGAGGGTCGCCTGGCACGTGGGCGTCGTCAGGGTCGCCGACCGGTTCGGCAAGGGGCTCCGGCTCGCGGCGCGCGACGCGCTCATCGCGGACTCGAGCGAACCCTTCGCGCGGGGCAAGGCGTTCGGGTTCCAGAAGGCGATGGACCACTTCGGCGCCACGCTGGGGCCGCTCCTCGCGATGGTCCTGCTCGCGCGCGGGTGGGACGTTCGGGCCGTCTTCTTCCTCACGGCGATTCCGGCGGCGATGGTGCTCCTGGTCATCGGCGGATTCGTCCGCGACGTACCGCCCTCGGCTCCCCCCGCGAAGCTGAAGCTCTCGCTGGCGCCGTTCGACGCCAACTTCAAGTGGTTCCTCCTGACCGTCACCGTCTTCACGCTGGGGAATTCCTCCGACCTCTTCATCCTCTGGCGGGGGCTGGACCTCGGCATCCCCAGGCACCTCATCCCCCTCGTCTGGAGCGGGATCTGCCTCGTGCGGGCGCTCGCCTCGATCCCCGGGGGGATGCTCGCGGACCGTTTCGACCGCCGGTACGTCGTCATCGCCGGATTCGCGGTGTACGCGACGGTGTACGCGGGGCTCGCCTTCGCCACGGCTTGGCCGGTCTATCTCGCCCTGGTGCTCTTCTATGGCCTGTACCACGCGCTCGCGGAGAGCGTCCTCCGCGCCATCGTGACGGACATCGTGCCGGCGCACCTCCGGGGCACGGCGTTCGGCATGTTCCATTTCTGCATGGGCTTCGCCTTCCTGCCCGCGAGCATCATTTTCGGAACGGTCATGGACGCGTACGGGCCGGCTCCCGCGTTTCTCGTCGGCGCCGCGATGGCGGTGATCGCCGCCGCGATGATGCTCCGGGTCCGGCCGGGGGTCCGCGCATGATCGTGGGACGGCTCGCCCCGAGCCCGACGGGATCGCTTCACCTCGGCAACGCGCGGACGTTCCTCTGGGCGTGGCTGGCGGCCCGCTCGCGGGGCGGCCGGGTCCTCCTGCGGATCGAGGATCTCGACGCCCCGCGCGTGAAGCCCGGCGCGGTCGAGGCGATCGCCGAGGACTTGCGCTGGCTCGGACTCGATTGGGACGGCGAGGCGGAGATCCAGAGCCGGCGGCGAGATCATTACCGGGCCGTCTTCGAACGGCTGCGTCCCCGGCTCTTCGAGTGCGGTTGCACGCGGGCCGACCTTGCGGCCGCGGCGTCGGCGCCGCAGGAGGGGGTGACGGAAGTCCGGTACCCGGGGACCTGCCGCGATCTCAAGCCCGGGAAAACCGTCGCGTGGAGGCTGAGGGTTGATCCCGGGATGATTGGTTTCGAGGATCTCCTGTCGGGTCGACACGAAATCGAGGTCGCGGCGACGGTGGGGGACTTCGTCGTCGCCAAATCGCCCGAGGCGCCCGCCTACCAGCTCGCCGTGGTCGCGGACGACATCGCGCAGGGCGTGACGCAAGTCGTTCGAGGAGACGACCTGATCCCCTCAACCGCGCGCCAGCTCCTGATCTACCGGGCGCTGGGGGCCGCGATCCCCGAATACGGCCACGCGCCGCTCGTGGTGGGGCCCGACGGCAAGCGGCTCGCGAAGCGACACGGGGAATCACGCATCGCCTCCCTGCGCGCCGCGGGTGTGGCTCCCGAACGGATCGTCACGGCACTCGCGCGCTGGTCCGCTCTTCCGCCCTTGGGTCGTCCGTCGGAGCTGGTCCCGCACTGGGACTGGGGGAGGGTCTCTCGCGATCGAGTCGTGCTGACGCCGGAACGACTGGCGGAATTCTAGCCGATTCCCATCCGGTCCAGGTCGTCGTCGCTGAATCCGAAGTAGTGGCCGAACTCGTGCACCACCGTGTCCCGGATGCACTGGATCATCGCCACGCGTTCGGGGAAGTCGCGCTCGATCGTCCGCTTGAAGATGGTGATGCGGTCGGGCAGGGCGCCCTGGAAATCGTGCGTGCGCCGGTCGAGCGACACCCCCTCGTACAGGCCGTACAGCCCCGACCCGTGCTCCGCCGCCTGGCGCCGGTCGGGCGACTCGCGGACGATGACTTGGACGTTCTCGATCTTCTCGCGCAGGATCGGGGGAAGGCTGTCGAGGGCCTCCTTCACGACACGTTCGAACTCGCGCCGCGTCATTTCCGTTCAATCTCCCGGCGTTGAAGGGGATGTGGCACTATGATAGCGTTGCTCGGTCGCACATCCCCACGGAGGCTTCGCCGCATGAGGGAGTTCAAGGGCGTCGATTTCTACGGCCTCGACGGACTCCTCACCGAGGAGGAGCTCATGGTGCGCGACACCGTGCGCTCCTTCGTCACCGAGCGGCTCCTCGGGCTCCTGCCCGAATGCTGGGAGCGGGGCGTCTTCCCGAAGCAGCTCATCCCCGAGTTCGGCGAGCTCGGCCTCATGGGGGCGAACCTGCAGGGGTACGGCTGCGCCGGGATGAACAACGTCGCGTACGGCCTCGCACTCCAGGAGCTCGAGCGCGGCGACAGCGGCATCCGCAGTTTCTGCTCCGTCCAGGGCGCCCTCGTGATGTTCCCCATCCACGCGTTCGGCAGCGAGGAGCAGAAGAAGAAATACCTCCCGAAGCTCGCGAAGGCGGAGCTGGTCGGCTGCTTCGGCCTCACCGAGCCCGATTTCGGCTCCAATCCGGGCGGGATGAAGACCCGCGCCGTCAGGAAGGGCGACCGGTGGGTCCTCAACGGCACCAAGATGTGGATCACGAACGGCTCGATGGCCGACATCGCCGTCGTGTGGGCCAAGGTCGACGACGTCGTGAACGGCTTCATCGTCGAGAAGGGGACGAAGGGCTTCTCCGCGCAGGAAGTGAAGGGCAAGCTTTCGCTCCGGATCAGCGACACGTCCGAGCTACTCCTCCAGGACTGCGAAGTGCCCGAATCGAACCGGCTTCCCGGCGCCGAGGGGCTGAAGGCCGCGCTGCAGTGCCTGAACGCCGCGCGGTACGGCATCGCGTGGGGCGCCGTCGGGGCCGCCATGTCGTGCTACGACGAGGCGCTCTCGTACTCGAAAAACCGGGTCCAGTTCACGAAGCCGATCGCGGGCTACCAGCTGGTGCAGGCGAAGCTCGTGCAGATGGTCAGCGAGATCACGAAGGCCCAGCTCCTCTGCCTCCAGCTCGGCCGCCTGAAGGACGCGGGCAAGTCGAGCTTCGTGCAGGTCTCGATGGCGAAGCGGAACAACGTCCACGAGGCGCTCAAGATCGCCCGGGCCGCCCGCGACATCCTCGGGGGCAACGGGATCATCAACGAGTACCAGTCGATGCGCCACATGTGCAACCTCGAGACGGTGTACACGTACGAGGGGACGCACGACATCCACACGCTCATCATCGGCGAGCACATCACGGGGATTCCCGCGTATTTCTGATATGAGGACCGCAACCCTCCTCCTGGCGCTCCTGGCGGCGGCGCCGGCCGGCGCCCGGCAGGATCCCCCGAAGACCCCCGCGAAGCAGCCTCCGAAGTTCACGCTCGACCTCAAGCTCACCCTCGTGGAGTCCTCCCCGAAGTGGATCTTCCTCCTCGAGGCCACGACGGATCTCCCGGACGGCGTCGCGCTCAAGGCCCGGCTCCTCGTCCTCGAGGAAGTGGACGACTTCCGCGGCGGGAAGCGCATCGACGAGGAATCCATGATGGCGGAGCCGCGCGGCTGGCGGCTCCTCACGCTCAAGGGCGGGAAGATCCGCGAGGAGATGCTCGTCACCCCGAGGAAACCCTACTCGCTCTGGTACCGCGCGAAGCTGACGTACGATCCCGACGTCCAGGACAACGCCACGCTCGACAAGGTGGGCGAGACGGAGATCCACTACGCGAGCGACCTCCACCTCGGGACGCCGAAGGACTTCGAACGCGAGCTCGCGGCCGCGGCGAAGGAGCTGACCCGCGAGCTGGAGGGCATCCTGGGCCTCTTCCGGGACTTGCGGGGACGGTTCCAGGTCTGGACGCGCAAGCCCGATGGGGCCGCCTTCAAGGAATGGCGCCGGGGGCTGGCGGTGAAGGTCGAGGAACTCCGGAAGCGGAACGCCGAGCGGTACTCGATCTGGGCCGTCTGGCTGGAGCGGCAGGCGAAATTCCGCGTCGACTCCTTCTGCGAACGGTTCGACTGGATGTGCCGCGACTTCGAGGAGTGGCTCGGCATGAAGGACCGGCTCGACGAGCTCTCGAAGGATCCCGGGAAGCACGCCCCCGAGATCCAGGAGGTGAAGGACGCGGAGCAGGACCGGCAGCTTCGGATCCTCCACGGGCTCGACGGCTTCCTCGCCTATTTCGAGGAGTCGCGCGAGGCGCTCGGCATCGACACCCCCACCGATCCGGACGCGGTCGGGGCGATCCTGAAGGACTACGAGGCGGCCGTGGAGGACCTGGTCGCGCTGGCGGAAAAGCGCGATGCGGAGGCGTGGAAGGCCCGGTCTCCCGGCGCGCGCGACCGGGCCCGCCGGGGGCTGATGCAGCTGACCTCCCCGAATCTCCTTCCGCGCCGGGCGTACGACCGGGTCCTGGAGCTCACCGACCAGTTCAGGGAAGTGACCGCCGCCCTCGAGCGCGCGGCGGGCGGGGCCGAGGCGCCCGTGGCCGCGGCCGTCGACGCCCACCGGAAGCTCCTCGCCGATTTCCGGAAGTACGCGGGGATCAAATAGCGTGTCGGGTCCGCGCCCGACCGTCCACCTCCGCGTCCGGGGGGCCCGGGGCCACCTGCGCTTCTTCCAGAAGATGGTCCGCAAGCCGGACGCGCCCGTCGATCCCGGCGCGCTCGTGGAGGTCGTCGACCGGGACGGGGCCTTCGTGGGTCGCGGCTTCTACAATCCCCGGTCCAACATCGCCGTCCGCCTGCTCACGACGGACCCCGCGGAGCCCATGGGGGATGATTTTTTCCGCTCGCGCCTGCGCGCCGCGGTCGCGTTGCGCCACGATCTCCTGAAACTCCCCGACGTCTCGGACGCCTATCGCGTCTGCCACGCCGAAGGGGACGGACTCAGCGGCCTGATCGTCGACCGCCTGGGGCCCGTGCTCTCGATCGAGCTCTTCTCCCGCGGGTTCTTCAAGCTCCTCGATCCGCTCAAGACGTGGCTCCTGGAGCACTTCCCGGGATCCAGGTTCCATGTCCGCGCGGATGCCGAGATCGCGGAGATCGAGGGGTTCCGCCCGCCCGCCGGGGAGCCGCTCGAGGGCGTGGTGGTCCGCGAGCACGGTCTGGAATTCCGGATCGATTTCGAGCACGGCCACAAGACGGGATACTTCTGCGACCAGCGGGACAATCGAGCCGCCGCGGGCCGCCTGGCGCACGGGCTCGAGGTGCTCGATCTGTGCACGTACAGCGGGGGCTTCGCGATCTCGGCGGCCAAGGGCGGGGCGAAGCGCGTGGTCGCGGTCGACCTCGACGAGAAGGCGCTCGACGTGGCGCGCCAGAACGGGCGGCTGAACAAGGTGAAGGTGGACTTCCGCCACGCGGATCTTTTCAATTACCTCCGGCAGGCGCGGGAGAAGTTCGGGTTCGTGATCCTCGATCCTTCGAAGCAGGCGCGCGAGCCGGAGGACCTGCCGAAGGCGCGGCGGGGGTACCACGACATGAACGCCCTCGCGATGAAGGCCCTGGCGCCGAACGGGCTGCTCCTGTCGTGCTCGTGCAGCGGGCTCGTTGGCGAGGAGGAATTCCTCAACATCCTCCGGGCCGCGGCGCAGACGGTGGGGAGGACGCTCCAGATTTTCTTCGTGACGGGCGCGGCGCCCGATCACCCGGTCTCGAGCCTATTCCCGGAAGGACGTTACCTGAAGGCGGTTTTCAGTCGAGTCATGTGAAGGGAGCATCGAATGCGCATCGTGGCCATCCTCCTCGGCGGACTCGCCTTTCTTGGCCCCCAGGATCCGGTGAAGGAGCGGCTCGAGAAATCGCCGCGCCACCTCGAGTGGATCCAGGTCAAGGTCGGCGAGCGGACGGTCCACTCGTTCATCGCGTACCCCGAGGTGAAGGAGAAGGCGCCGGTCGTCGTGATCATCCACGAGATCTTCGGGCTCAGCGACTGGGTGCGGTCGGTGGCGGACCAGCTCGCGGAGAACGGGTGCATCGCCATCGCGCCCGATCTCCTGTCCGGCATGGGACCGAAGGGCGGGAAGACGTCGGACTTCGAGTCCGTCGACGCGGTGCGGGCGGCGATCGGGAAGCTCGCGCCGGAGCAGGTCACCGCGGACCTGAACGCGGTGTGCGATTTCGCCAGGAAGGACCCGGCCTGCAACGGGAAGGTCGCGGTCGGCGGCTTCTGCTGGGGCGGGGCGCAGACGTTCCGATTCGCGACGAACCGCGCGGACCTCTCGGCGGCGTACGTCTTCTACGGCCGGGGGATCGAAGATGCGGAGGCGATCGGGAGGATCCCGTGCCCGGTGTACGGCTTCTACGCCGAGAAGGACGACCGGGTCAACGCGACGATCGAGAAATCCGCGGAACTGATGAAGGCGGCGAAGAAGACGTACGAGCCGGTCACCTACAAGGGCGGGGGACACGGCTTCATGCGGGCCGGGGAGATGAATCCGAAGGACGAAGGGAATGCCAAGGCGCGCGAGGAGGGGTGGAAGCGGTGGCTGGACCTACTCAAAAAATTGAAAAGCTGACGGATGACGGATGACTGCTGACTGCTGATGTCTTGATTCTTGATTCTTGATTCTTGATTCCTGATTCCTGATTCTTGATTCTTGCTTCTTGTTTCTTAATTCCGGGTTTTTCATTTCCTCAGCAGTTTGAACGCGTGCCCCCATTGGTTGCGGGTGAAGCCCGGGATGCACCAGAGGATGCAGAGCGGCTCGATGGCGCGCGCGGCCTCCGGGCCGCCGAGGTCCTCCGTCTCCCACCCGAACGCCGCCAGGACTTCCTGGACTTCCTTCTTGGAAGGCGCGCTGCGGCCCGCGATGAACATCGTCGGCTTCGCGCCGCCGAAATCCGGATTCACCATCAAGGCGTTCCCGACGCAGGAGAAGGCCTTCACGAAGTTCGCCTCCGGCGCGAGGCGCTGGAGCCGTTCCATGAGCGACTCCTCGAGCGACGTGAAGAAATGGAGGACGCCGGCCGCGGGAGGGGCGGGGGCGATCGGGTTCATCGTGTCGATGACGGTCTTGCCCGCGAGGTTCCCCGGTCCGCACAACCCCACGGCCGCTTCCGCCGCCGTCCCCTTGACCGCGAGGACGACGATCTCGCCGAACCGGGCCGCTTCCTCGAACGACCCGACGCTCGCGGCCGGGCCCGCCAGCTTCTTCCACTCCGCGAGCTTCGCGGGCTCGCGCGTTCCCCGCATCACCTCGTAGCCGTGACGGAGGAATCCGTCGCCGAGGACCTGTCCGACCGCCCCGGAGCCGATCACGCCGACTTTCTTCGCCATGGGTTGTTTCCGCGCGCCGGTGGGCGGCCTCACTTCCTCATGTATTTCCAGTTGCGGGATTTGCCCTGCGCCATCCACTCGAGCGCGGTCTCGAGCCGCTTCCGGCGGGTCTCGTCCGTCCTGGCCTCGACGAGCCAGTCGACATACTCCCTCTTGTGGCTCGGGCTGAGCTTCTCGTAGGTCGCGAGCGCCTTCGGGTTCTTGCGCAGGGCGGCCATGAACCAGGGAGGCGTCCTGAGGGGCGGCTTCGGCTTCCCGCGGAACCGGGCCGGCGCTCCCTTCTCGTTCAACGCGATCGCCCTCTCGATGTACTGGACGATGACGCCATCGGCGGGGAGCTGGGAGACGTCGGTGAGCTTGCTGCCGAACGCCCCCCGCGTCTTGAAGAGGCCGGCCGGGTCGGGCAGGACATCCTGGCGCCAGAATCCGAACGCCGCGTGCCGCTTGAATCCCGCGAAACCGCCCACCATGCCCTTGTACTCAAAGCTGGGGTGGCCCCACTTGAGCTTCTCCTCGATCTGGGGGCAGGCCTGGTGGAAGAGCCGGCGGAGCTTCTCGAAGATCGGGCGCGCGAAGGGCGCGGACTTGTCGATGTAGGCGTCCATCTCGGGCGACTTGTTCGGCATCGTGCGTCCCTCCGGAAGGCCCCCTATTGTTCCTTCCGGTCCCTCCGCTTCAAGAACAATATGGCCGGGGTCAACCGGCGAGGGGCAACCGGACGGTGAACGCCGTGCCTTTCCCTTCCTCGCTCGTGAACGAAATCCGGCCGTCGTGTGCCTCGACGATCCACTTGGTGATCGCCAGCCCGAGCCCCGACCCCCCCGCGTCCCGGGATCGCGCCTTGTCCACGCGGTGGAACCGCTCGAAGACATGCGGCTGCTCCTCCGGAGGGATGCCGATCCCCGTGTCCTTCACGGTGAGCGTCGCGTGCTCGTCGTCGGCCTCGAGGGCGACGTCGACCCGGCCGCCGTCGCGGTTGTAGCGGATGGCGTTCGTGAGCAGGTTGGTCAGCATCTCGCGGAGCCGGTCGGGATCGCCCTCCACGACGACCTCTTTCGACTCGGCCGTCATCGCGGCCTTTCTCTCGAGGGCCAGGGGCCGGAGCAGGGACACGATCTCCTCGACGATCGCCCCCAGGTTCACCCGCTCCTTCCGGAGGTTGATGTCCTTCGTGTCGGCCCGGGCGAGCGTGAGGAGGCCGTCGACGACGCCCTTCATGCGCTTCGCGGCCTGGAGCGTGATCTCGTATCCCAGCCTGTATTCCTCGGGGCTCCGCTCCCGGCCGAGGGCGAGCTCCGCCTGCGCAAGGACGATAGAGAGAGGAGTCCTGAGCTCGTGCGACGCGTCGGCGGTGAAGCGCGTCTTCAAATCGAAGGCCCGCTTGATCGGGCGGATCGCGCGACCCGTCAGAAACCACCCGCCCGCGAGCGCGAGGAGGACGACGGCGAGCCCCACGCCGAGGATCCCCTTGAGGAGGTCTCGCAAGTATTCCTTCTGCGCGCCGATGCTTCTTCCCACGAGGATGATCGACTCCGCGGGGCCGCGCAGGAAGACCTCGCGCAGGCTCCCGCGGCTGCGGATGCCGGCGCCCTCGGGCCGGGGCACCTCGCCGGGCCGCCTTGAATCATCGACCTTCCTTCCCGAGCGGTCCCAGACCACGAAGTACGTGCCGTCGCTCCAGCCGGCGGCGAATTCCTCGGAGTGCTCGAACTCCAGGGCGCCCGACGCGTCCGCCTCGATCGAAGCCGCCATCGCCCGGGCATGGGCCTGGAGCGAGGCGTCGACTTCCCGCAGCAGCGACTGGCGCTGCTTGAGGTAGAGGGTGGTTCCGAACGTGACCAGCACGCCCCCCAGGATCAGGGCGTACCAGAGCAGGATTCCGCCGCGGATGGACCTAAACACGGACGATGTACCCCTGGCCCTTTCGGGTCTCCACGAAGCCGTTCCCGAGCTTCTTGCGGATGCGCGCGACGAAGACGTCGACGACGTTGGAGAGCGTGTCCTCGCGGTCGTCGTAGACGTGGTCGTAGATCATCGTGCGGGTGACGAGTTCCCCCCGGTGGAGGGCGAGGAGCTCGACGACGGCGTACTCCTTCCCCGTGAGATCGACGGCCTTGCCTTTTCGACGGACGACGCGCGCCGAGGTGTCGACGTCGACCTCGCCCAGCGTGATGACGGGATCGGGCTTGTCGGACGCCCGGCGGATGAGCGCCCGCAGGCGCGCCACCAGTTCTTTCACCTCGAAGGGCTTGGTCAGGTAGTCGTCCGCGCCGCTGTTGAGCCCCTTGACCTTGTCCGCGAGGGTGTCGCGCGCGGTGAGGAGGAGGACAGGGGTCTTTTTCCGGGCGCGGAGCTTCTTGAGGACCGTCCATCCATCCATGCGCGGCAGGAGGAGGTCGAGGATGACGGCGTCATAGTCGAGGCTCTGGGCCTCGTACAGACCGCTTTCGCCGTCGGGGGCGACGTCGACGCAGAACCCGTTCTCCTCCAGGCCCTGCCGGACGAGCGCCGAGAGGCGGGGTTCGTCCTCCACGACCAGGACTCTCACGCGACACCTCGCGGCGCGCCACCTAAAGGAAATCCCGCATTGAGGACAATGCGGGATTTCGAATATCGCCTGGCGACGGGACCGTCGATCTAGTCGTCATCTCCATCGCCGTCGTCGTCGTCTCCGTTGTCGTCGTCATCGTCCTCCTGCTCGACCTCGAGGACGGCGCCGGTGGTCGCGTCGATATCGATCTCGTAGACCTTGCCGCTTGAGAAGACCGTCACCTCGACCTTGGCTTTCCCCTTCTCGAATTCGACCGTGGCGTTCAGCGCCTGGCCCGGAACCTTGGAGAGGGCGATGTCGATCGCCTTGGACAGGCTCAGCTTGCAGGCCGCGGCGACCCGGGAGGCCGGGACCGGCGTGCACTTCTTCGTGACCGGGGCGGCCATGGCCGACGAATCCGGCTGGCAGGCCGGGCATTCCTTGGCGGCGGCCCCGGGGCGCGACATGGACTGCTGCCCGGCCGGCTTTTCAGAAGGCGCCGCGCAGCCAACCAACCCTAGGATGACGCCGACGATCGAAAGGTGCTTCATGACCTCTTCTCCCTTTAGGTTACCCCGAGAGTATATCCCGCCGTGGATGAATGGATCGTGAACGGCGATATCTTGCCGCGGGCCGCGTTGGGGGCGTAGCATTCCTTGCCGCAAGGAGGACGGAGCATGGACGCGGCGATGAAGTCGATCCTCTGGCAGCAGTTCGGGGCGGCCGTCGACATGCTCGAGGGGGCCCTTCGCCACTGTCCGGATAATCTCCTGTCCGACCGCGCGAAGCAGCCCGAGTTCTGGTACATCGCCTACCACACGCTCTTCTACCTCGACCTCTACCTCTCCGACGCGCAGGAGGGATTCGCTCCGCCGTCGCCCTTCACGCTGAGCGAGATGGATCCGGCGGGGCCGATGCCCCCTCGGGTCTACACGCGGGAGGAGCTGCAGGCGTACCTGGACCACGGCCGCCGGAAAGCGCGGGCGGCGATCGCGGCGCTGACGGACGAGACGGCCAGGGTGAGCCGCAAGTTCGGCTCGATCGAGGGCACGTTCCTCGAGCGGCTCCTCTACAACATGCGCCACGTCCAGCACCACGCGGCGCAGCTGAACCTCATCCTGCGGCAGCGGATCGATTCGGCGCCCCGGTGGGTGGCGAAGGCGAGGGTCCCGCTCGGCCCGGTTTAGCTGAAGGATCGGACGCGCGCGGCGTACAGATCTGTGAGATGGCTCGCATGCGGATCCTGATCGGCGTCATGACGCTCCTGGCCTGCGCGATGGGACCCCGGGTGCAGGAACCGGCCAAGCCGGAGCTCGAGTGGCTCCTGATTTACTACATGTCGTACGACAACAATCTCGAGGGGTGCGGGCCGGTGATCCTGGACGGCCTGCAGGAAGGGGCGAAGGAGGGATCGCTCGCGGTGACGGTGCTCGCCGATTTCCGCGACCGCGATGGCCTTCGCCGCATCGTGCTCTCCCCCGCAGGCCGGCAGGAGCAAAAGCTCGACACGGACAACAGCGCCTCGGAGGGCGTTCTCGAGGAGTACGTCGCGTGGGCGGCGAAGACGTATCCCGCGAAGCGGTACGCGGTGGTCTTCCTCGATCACGGGGGCGAGCTCGACGACATGTCGTTCGATGAGCAGCCGGGGGAAGGGGTCACGAAGCAATGGTTGAGCGCGCGCAAGGTCGGCCCGCTCCTGAAGAAATTCCGCGACGGCGTTGGCGGCAGGGTGGAGCTCGTCTTTCTCCAGCAGTGCGGGCGGGGCTCGATCGACAACCTCTACAACTTCCGCGGGGCGGGGACGGCGGTGATGGCGTCGCAAACCACGGTCGGCGCTCCGAACACGTACTACGCGCCGACGTTGAAGTGGCTGGCGAGGCATCCGGCGTCAAGCGGAGTGGATCTCGCCCGGCGGATCATGGAGGACGACGAGCACTACACGAACTACGTGTGCGTGCGGGGCGAGGCGCTGGCGGAGCTGCCGAAGCGGATCGATCCCCTCGTCGACGTCCTGATGCCGAAGGAGGGGGCCGAGCGGGTCGCGCCGAGGAAGCAGCGAGCCTGCTTCGGCGGCCGGGGATCGGGCGCCGAATCGAACTACGATCTCCTGACCTGGCTTGACGCGGCCTTCGAGGCGAACGAGCGCCCGAAGGAGGAGTTGACGAAATTCAGTTCGTGGGTGAGGGAGAAGCTGATCGCGCACCACCAGTTCCGCGAGGGCGCGGAGCGGGGGAGGGCGTGGTGCGGCGTGTCGCTCTTGGTGCCGAAGACGGCCGCGCTGCGCGAGCGCTACAAGGACTATCCCCTCTACCAGGAGAGCCGCCTGGACGACCTCTGGAACGCGATGTACGAGCGCCCGTAGGACCGGGCCTCCGGTCGCCGCGGAACCGCCTTGTAATCGGGGGATGGACCGCTAGAATACGGGCCGTTTCACTGCCCAGGACGCCTCTTCGCTGGGGCGTAGTGTAACGGTAGCACGACAGACTCTGGATCTGTCTGTCTAGGTTCGAATCCTAGCGCCCCAGCCACCAGTTCTCTCTCGACGGACACGCCGAAAAATCGGGGTGCTAGGAAAAGCAGGCCGAGAATTCCGCATTCCTTCAGGCAGGACGAAAGGAGCCGCCTGAGGGTGTCGAAGGACCTGACCGAGTATCTGGCCGCGTGCGCCGAGGCATGGGGCGACGGACGGCGCAACTCCGTCGAGAGCGCTATCGGCCAACTGGAAACGGTATCCGTGGCGGACGCCGTTGAGCAGTACGTAGCCAAGCTCATCAAGAACAGAGAGCGCAAGCGGGGGGCGAACCCCAGCGGACGAAACAGCCATTCGGCCAACACACGGTTGGTACTCTTGAAGTTGATGCGGGAGCTAGGCATCAACCACCTGCACGAACTGACCGCCCTCCGCGTGACCGCGTACATGGATTCGTCCCCCCTGACCGCGAAGACCCTGCGGGGTCACAAGTCCTGTCTTGACGGGCTCTGCACGTTCGCCCGTACGAAGGGCTGGCTTTCGTCGGACCCGCTGGAACTGCTGGAATCCCCTGCGCTCCCACCGACGACGATTCGATGGATCAAGCTGGACGATTTCCCCCGCGTGCTGGAAGCGGTAGCGGGAAACGGTTGCGAACTTCCCATTGCGCTGGCGGGACTCGCAGCCATCCGACGTTGCGAGATCATCCGACTGGCCCCCTCGGACGTTCTCTGGCAGGATCGGCACATCCGCATCCGCGCCGAAGTCTCGAAGACTGGGCGGGAGCGCAAGGTTCCCATGTCACCCCTACTCCAAGAACTGGTTGAGCGCCACGGTCAGCGGTTCGGGCCTGCGCTGTGCGCCAGTCCGAGAAAGCGCACTACTTGGCTGCCATCCAGCCTGACGAACGCCAGTAAACGAGCACTGAGAAAGTCAGGAATCGTGACGGAGCCGGACGGGCTGCCATTAGTCAAGTCGGGCATCTTCAACACCCTGCGTCATGGAGCCATCACCTACTGGCTGGATGGCAGCAAGGAAGTGAAACCTAAGGACCCGTGGAAGGTGGCCGCGTGGTCTGGAAACAGCGTGCTGGTCATAGAGAAGCATTACGGGGCGCACATCGTCCGGCCCGAAGACGCAGACGCGGCGGACTTCTTGAAGGCCCACCATGCTTAGAGTCGTGGGCTAAAGTGCGCGGACGAACCCAGTCAGTTTCTGCCACCGCAGAACTGGCAAATTGGCTTCTTCACAACATCAATGAGCGCCCCCACGAAGAGCAGGCCAATTCCCCCCAAGACCCCCAAAGTGGCTCCGATACCACCCAAGGCAACGTAGCCGCCTATACCAAGAAGAATGAGCACCACGCATCCGCTTCCTGCCCCCGTGTGCTCCTTGTGATGAAGGGTGTATCGCTGGCACGTCAGGCAAAACCTTGATACCTGTCTGGCCACCATGCCATGTCTCCCGATTGTACCTGCCACCCTAGCATGGACACATTTTGGGAGGCAAGCATTCGGGTAGGCACCATGGCCGCCAGTGAAGAAATCCAAGTTCACCCCGCACTATGCCTCGTTCCGGGCAAGGCTCACCGCCATGCGGAAGAATGCGGGGTTGACCCAGCGGAAGCTGGCGGCCAAGCTTGACGTGGTGCGGACCATCATCGAGCGCATTGAGATGGGACAACGCCGGGTTGACGTCGTGGAACTGTACTGGCTCTGCAAGGCATGTGGGGTGGACCCGAAGAAGGAGTTCGGAGCGGTCGCAGACGCTCTCAGAAAGGCTGACCGGGGGAAGTGACTTCTGAGGGGGCGCTTCCACATTTCAATTCCGGGCCACGATTTTCTGGCGCACGTGCCGGGAGCCGGGGTAGGCCTACCTCGGTCTCTGCGGGGCGTATAAAAAGAGTCCGGGAGGGAGGGGCTTCCCGAACGCTATCAAGGATTCTGAGAGGGGGTCTTCACTTCTTCCAGCATCGAAGGTGGTGGCGTTCGTTTTCGAAACTTCCAGAATCGCCAGACTCGCCGGGAAAATTTCTAGGGTAGGGCATTTTTGACCCCTTCCCGTTTGGCGCGACACAGGTAGTCATCCACACGCCCCAACCGCCCCACATCATGGCCCAGAATCAATCCTGCGCGTCCGGAAGGGCACTGTCCGGCCAACCTACGACTACGGGGCCAGCCTCTCGAAGTGCTTGGCGAACGCACGCCGGACGACATCGAAGACCCGGGGCTCCACATCGCCCCTGCGCTGGACGGTGTTCATCACATCGTAGCGTGCTTTCTTCATCATTAACTCAAGGGCCTTCTCCATGGCGTGCACGCGGTCCCGCCGGGACAAGTGCTGAACCCTGTGGCGAGTCTCGGCCAGAATCGGGCCATGGGCGATCAGGCGAAGGCTGCATTTCCTTGGGTCCACGTGGGCGTTTCCAAGGTGCGTCAGCAGCATGTTCGCGTTCTTCTTGTTGCCCAGATGTCCGACCATCCGGCTGTACGGGGACCCCGCGTGAATCGACGAACTGTCCCCAGTTCGGCCAACGTAGTAGAGCTTCCGTCCCCGGGCGGTCGAGACTTCCCAGACGTACAGCCAGAAGCCACGGTTCATCATCCTGCCGTGGAACTTGAGTTCGTGCGTCTTGACCTTCATCTACGCTTCCTGCGGCTGCGCACCTTCGCCCACCTGCGCCGGGCCGCCTCGGCCATCTTCGTTCTTACTCCCCCTTCGCCTTCTCAACGAACATGACTCGCTGGAAGTACCGTTTTGGATGTGTGCCATCGGAAATGACTTCGTGACGGCTCAGCCGGGTGCCCTGCTTGTTCACTAGGTCGTTACCTTCGGACATGAAGTACCGGATCAGGGCACGCTCAACCAGTATCAAGCACTTGCCCATCTGTTGCCCCGGTTTGGTCATCATTCGCCCGGCGAGAACGATGCGCTTTCCGGTCTTGGCGTTCTTCAGGTGCTGCATCAGGCGAAGGTTGTTCAAGTGGCCCTTGATCCGGCTGCGGAGGTTCGACGCCTTGCCGACGTACAGGGCTTCGAACTGACTTCCCCAGCGTCTTCCGAAGATGTAGACGCCCGCGCCTGTGCTGATCTTCTTCAGATCAAGGTTGTAGATCAGGTTCTCGGTCTTCTTGGCGACCCTGAGTTGAAACGGACGAGTCCAATCAACGTGCAGTTTCATCCGCGATCCTCGCCTAGGGTCTTGGTATCAACGCAGAGAACGGGGTCGGCAGTCAAGAAACCGGAAAGTTGGTGCGCCTGCCCCTCCCCAGTTCTCTATTGGGCCGAGTCCATTACGGCATTGGGCTTGGCAGCAGTCCGACCATAGGATAGCTCTAAAGGGTCCCATTGACTTCTTATCGAATCCATAAGTACGCTGGTGGCATGACTAACGAACAAGCACAAAAGATCAAAGAGGCAGCAGTCCAACTCCTCAACAAGCAGGGCTTTGAAATGCCCTGCAAGTGCTCAAAGCCAAAATCCGTAGAACCCCTGCCGCTCTCTGTCCGAAGTGAGATCGAGGGAAGGGCAGCAACGATTCCATTTCTTTATGTCGTCTGCCAGAAGTGCGGGATGACGGTTACCTATCTGACGGAATACCTACTCGGCAAGAAGACGCTGGACACGATCCTGCCGCCAGACAAGCGAATGAAAACGTAGCGAATCCTCACATCGGATACAGGAGGCGTCCCCGGACAGCACATCCGCCTACTGTATTCCCGGCGCTGGCGCTGTCTCCTTGATCTTCGCCTGCCGGGCCAGTTCCCAACGCTTTTTTGCAGCCGCGCTGATGGCCGCACGGCCAGCCGCCGACAGCTTGCGGACTCTCCGTTCCGGCGTCGGCGCGTCCGCCTTCACATACCTGCGCTTGGCGGCTTCGGACATTTTGCGGCGCGTTGACGCGCTGACCTTGAATCCCTTGCGCCTTCCACGTCTGCCGGGCTTGGAGACGGCTTGCGCTCCGTTGCCGTCCAGAGCAGCAAGCTTCTTTTCCACGCGCCCAAGCTGGCGCTGTAGGTCTGTCCGCTCCGCTTCGAGCTTGTCACGCTTGCCATGAGTCCGCTGGTAGCGAAGTGCTGCCTGTAGGTCTTCGAGACTGGCGCTCTTCAAGATGGTCCGAAGATTCATGATGCCCCCCCGCAATGATTCCATGTCTGCCATTTCCCTTACAGGCAGTATCGGGCTAAATTCTAGCCCCCGCGTCAACGGATTTTCTTTGACCGTTCCCTTGCGAGTCGCTTACGCTTAGAACTCGCTTCACCTGCTATAGGAGGGGATTCCATGTCTGAAGAAGCCCAAGCGACTGTCCCAAACGGGAGCAGTAAGGGTTTGATTGTCGGGGTCGTTGGGGTTGTCGCGGCACTCGGAGCCTTCATCTTCGCCTTCGTCACTACCAGCGGACTGAAGGAAGAGCAGCGAAAAGACCGGGAAGCCCATGCAGCGGCTCTCAAGTCTGCTACGGACAAAGCGCAAGCGGACCTGAAGGGAGCTACAGATAAAACCGCAGAGCGATTTGACCAGCTTGAAAAGTCCGTAGCCAACGCGGACAAGGGCCTAGGGGACCGGGCGTTCGCGGTAGAGACAAGGGTTGAAGCTCTGGAAAGACCCGGACGCACCCGCAAGGATGTTGAAGAGCATCCTGAGAAGTATCTTTCCGTGAAATCCGCCAGCATCTTCAATCCGGGGTTCATCAACGACTACGCAGCCATTTCAAAACTGGAATTGGAGAATACGTCTGACGCCGACATTATCTGGATTGAACTGAAGGTAACGTACTTTAAGGCTGACCGTGAAGTAGGCTCAAAGACCTTTTCCCTTGGGGACGCAGGAATTCGCAATCCAGAAAAGGCAGTCCTTCCCAAGAAGAGCACCGTCAAAGCCGGGAAGTCTGCCAGTGGGGGCTATCAGGAAGAGAAGTTCGATATCTACATCCATCCAGACGCGAGCCAGATTTCAGGGAAGGCCGACCGGGGCACGGTCCAGATTCTCCGGGTCAAGTCGTTGGAGTAGTCATGGAAACGCATGAGGCTCAACCAGCCAGCGCCCCAGCGCATCCCATGTCCGGCATCTTCATAGAGGATGAAGCGGTATGGGATGAATTCGCGGTTAGCATGAGCCAACAGGAGTACCACCTTACCGTAACGAATCGGCGTTGTCTCTTCTGGAACTCGAACAAGACCCTGATAACCGATTTCCAGCGGGAGGCGCTGTCAAGCATTGACTACAAGCTTGAGAGAGTCTGGATTATTGGGGTGATCCTGATAGTCCTCGGAAGTGTGCTCGCATACTACCTACCGTCCATCAGGATGGACAAGATACTTCAGAATCTCTGTCTCTTCGTCGGTCTTGGCATCGTCGGAACAGGAATAGCCCTGCTTTACAATCAGGAAGACCTGAAATTCTGGATTGCGGGACGCGCAGAGGCATTGAAGATTTCCAAGGGAATGTACGTTTGGGATAAGCGTCCGAAGCCCCTATATCAAGTCTTCGTCAAGGTTAGGGCGCTCAAGGGACTAAAGAAACCATAGGGGTTCCCATGAACGACGAAGAGAAAGCCGAGTCGAAATGAAGATTCCCGAATGGGACCCCAAGGAGATTAGGGAAATTACCGAAGCCGAAAAGCGGCTGAGGAAGGAAGCGGAGTTACTGGGATACTGGGACAAGCTCCGTAATGAGCGGTATGAAGCAATCAAGGCGAGCCTCGAAAAGAACGCAGGTATATTTGATGTCATTGGAGTGGTATTCGCCAAGCACATGGAATTTCAGGTTGAGACAACCATTCAGTTGGCTGTTTTGAAGAGAGTCCTAGAGGTACTGCTGGCGCATCTAGGGGAAGCTGGTCATGCTGAAGCTGTCCGGGCTCTCCGCCAGCTTCGCATTCAAGACATCATAGACTCTTGACTAATTGATTCCGCATAGGGGGGATTCAAGCACCAGTTAGGGAGGCACGCATGGCTAGGAACCACGGCACGAAAAAGGACGGCGGTTCATGGGATGCGGCGACCATCGAGGCCGTTTGGCAGAAGGGCACACCTGAACCGAATTACCCCAGCTTCCGCAAGGACATCTGCGGGGCTTCAATGCAACGTGGTAATCACGGAAAGACGGAGAAGTGGGGTTGGGAGATTGACCACATCAAGCCCGTAGCAGACGGTGGTGGTGACGAACTTTCAAACCTTCAGCCCCTTCAGTGGGAAAACAACAGGGAAAAGGGAGACAAAGGGCCGGGCGAGTGGACGTGCAAGGTCACGAATTAGCGGGGTAACGAGTGAGGTAATCGGAGTAGACACTTCAACATGAACATTTCCGAAGACACCTTCGGCGCTTGGGCGAAGGGTCCGGCCCAGACCGAATCAGAGAAGTGTGACAATGCTGAGACCGCAATACGCAAGGCACTTGCAGCCGATAGGGCTCTCTCACAACTCAATACCACAGTCTTCGCGCAGGGCTCCTACAAGGCAAGAACGAACATTCGTCAAGATAGCGATGTTGACATCTGCATCCGATACAACGGCTCATTCTTCTACGACGTTCCGACAGGGAAGACCAAAGAGGATTTCGGAATTACAGATGGCACATTGCCCTTTTCCGATTTCAAGGCGATGGTAGAGAAGGCGCTGAAGTCCTATTTTGGGGAGCGTTCTGTCGTTAGAGGTAAGAAGGCATTCGATATCCATGAAACCACCTACCGCGTAGATTCCGATGTGATTCCGACTTTCGACTATCACTACTACACCGGCCGATTTAACGCGGATAATACACACCATGTTCTCTCCGGCGTGGCATTCTTCCCAGATGGGGGTACCAGAATAGTAAACTGGCCACAACAGACCTATGACAATGGCGTAAAGCGCCATGACGAAACCGGACGGCACTATAAGCGAGTGATTCGCATCTTCAAAAGACTGCGTAATAAAATGCAAGATGAGGGCATCGCTGGTGCCAAGAACGTGGCATCATTCCTGATCGAGTGCCTTGTATGGAATGCGCCGGTTGCGGCCCTTAAACATGAGAAATACTCCGATGACGTTAGACAGGTGATTTACGAAGTGTGGAATGCCACCCAGAAGGATGAGACTTGTTCGACATGGGGTGAAGTCAATGAATTGAAGTACCTGTTTCGCACATGGCAGCCGTGGACAAGGGAGCAGGCGAATCAGTTCATGCACGCGGCTTGGAATTACATCGGGTTCAAATGAAGAATCTTCATAGTAAGCGCTTTGCGTTGATTCTCTTTGGGGTCTTCGCGGTTAGCTTCATGGGCATTGCCGCGATAAGTGGAAAAAGCGTTGCCGACCTTTGGGAGGCGCTCGGCATAGCCTACAAGACGATTCCTGTAGTCCTGCTTGCTGTAGGTGCCTTCGTAGCCTTCGCTTGGCGCTGGAAGGCGTTTCGTGGTTGGCTCGTTCCGTTCCCTGACCTCAATGGGACGTGGCAGGGGACGATGCAGACGACTTGGCGTAATCCTGAGACCGGAGAAGTGCCGGGGCCCATTCCGGTCATCCTGACAATCAAGCAGTCGTTCATTAGAATCAGTTGCGTGATGAGAACGGGGGAAATGACAAGCCGCAGCTACCTTGCGGACTTTTGGCTCGATAAGGACGAACAAATCCGAATGCTGGGGTACAGCTACCAAAGCAGACCATTACCTTCCGTAGTCGGTCGGAGTGAGCAACACGACGGCACCATAGTGTTTGAAGTGATTGAGGAGCCCGCCAAAAAACTGAAGGGTACGTATTGGACTTCACGGAAGACGACAGGGGAAGTGGAACTGACATTCCGAGAAAGTCGGAGACTGGAAGAACTGCCGCCCGACTTGGGTAAGCACCCGGTTTCGGGAAAGTAGGTAGGGGATGGTCACGAAGGAGCGGCTTCCGGGTGGGCCGAAAAAGAGCGCACCTTTCCTTTCACCCACCACCCTGAATAACATCGTAGACGCTACCAAGGGAATCGTCAGCTTACTTCTTGTTGCACTGGGAGCACCTGCTGGACTCCTGACTACCCCAAGCTTCGTCACGGCCTTCACCATTAAGGCCGCCCTTCTGTATCACGATCATCGTTCCAAAGCGAAACTTCAAAAGGCCGTCGATGAAGCAACGGCCTACGCTAAACACGCCCGGACCATCGGGACGCTGATTGACTTTTCAAAGGAAGAGAATCTCCTTCGTCTCTTCAAGGCGCTGGAAGACCTTTTGGAGATTCGAACCACAAACAAGGAGAAACTCCTACGAAACGTCGTCTTGGGTTGCTTGGTCCGTCCACCTGCGGATGATTTTCAGGAGCGGAACTTCCGATACATCACTCGGACGATTGAAATGGAGGACCTTGATATTCTGATAGGGAATCTAAGTATCGCCCTTGACTTAGGACCGTCGCAACCGGGAAAGCCCAATGAGAGTACGCCGGGTGTTCCGAGAATCTGTATCAGTCGGCTATTCAGCGCCGGGCTACTTGATGAAACGAGGGCCCTTCAAGGTAGTCACTACCGGCAGAGCGCCTTGGCGAAGGAGTACCTGAAGTACATCGAGCTGCCAACCTAGGTTCTGCGACCTGAAGTTTAGGCATACCAGCGCCAACCGTTTCCCGATGTCCCCGGGTGGCACACCCCCACTGTAGACATTGATGGGAGGTGGGCACCGAATTCATCGGCCCAGATGACCGATTTTCTCCGAGATACCACCTGCAACCTACATAGGGAAATTGGCTAGTTAGGAGAGCACCACCATGGCACGCAGGTCCGGCACGAAGTCCGATGGCGGCACGTTCGATGATGCCACCATCGAGGCCGTATGGCAGAAGGGGACCCCGAACCCCCAGTATCCCGGCTACAGGACGGACGTGTGCAACGTCTGGATGAAACGGGACTTGCACGGGAAGACGGAGCAGTACGGCTGGGAAATCGACCACATCAAGCCCGTGGCAGCAGGTGGCGGGGACGAACTGTCCAACCTTCAGCCGCTGTATTGGGAGAACAACAGGTACAAGGGCGACAACTGGCCCCAGTGGTACTGCAAGGTGGACAACCGGAAGAAATAGGGTGGCCCCCTACTCGCTCTAACGCTGGCGCGGGGTCGTTTTGTGCCCGTGATCGCGGGTCCCCGTGCCACCCGTTCTCGCATTCGGGGGCCAAGGGGTTAACGGACGGTGCGGGTTTTCGTTACGCCGGATTTCTGAATTCTCGACAACCTACTGAGACTGCTTCCCGCCCTGCGCCCGCCGACGTGCCCACGTGGCCTTCATGCGTTCCCCGATGGCCGCACGCTCAACGGGCGACTTCTCGAACGGCTTCCCGTCGCGCCTGCAAATGGCGGCCTGCCGGGTGGCGGCCCACGTCGCTGCCTTCTCGGCCTTGATCCGTTCACGTTCGGCGGCTTCCCTGCGAAGGTCCCCGGCAGACTTGTAGTCCTTCAAGATGAATGAGCGGCACTGGTTGATGACCGGAGCGGTCCAGCACGACCACACGGCGTTGCCCAAAAAATATCGGTCCTTAAACAAGGCGATTCGCTGAATGTGACCCCACTCCCCCTCGGTGAGGCTGGCGGCCTTCCGGACTTCCTTGTCGGACATCGCGGGGGGCGCTTCCTTTCCGGACGTGATTTCTTCATCCACGCACGCCTCGGCTATGTCGAGCCGTGCCGACAATTCGCGGGCGGCTTCCTGCTTCGCCGGGTTCCCGGTGGCGACGTAGTGGGCGGGCCGTGCTTCATGCCGAAAGTCGCCGTCCTCGCGGTTCATCGTTCCCCCATGCTGCGAATGCGCGTGCAGTCCTGTTCCACTTCGACCTCGAGGGTGAAGTCCATTTCCGTGTTCATGCCAACCCCCACGTTCCGGCCAGTTGAACCACTTCGTCGCCCGCTTCGACAACGCGACCGCCGTAGGGCATCGGACGCCAACTCCACAGGCGACCGTCAGGGTCGTAAGGATCGTCGGTGTCGAAGATGCCGAGTCCAGCAACGTCCCAGCCGCCTGTGGAGGTCCACTTCACGTCGTGGCCGACGTACGGCGTAATTCCGTCGCGCCCGGGTTTGAAACGGATCGGCACGCGCTTGTAATCGTCCGAGAGAACTTCGACGAACTGGCCGAGGCGATCCGGCTTGGCCGCGAAGAGCCCGGCGAAGAACGCACGGGGCGGCGCGAGGTCGATCCCGCCGAAGATGAAGTCTTCCATCGTCTGCGCTGCATGGCTGGTGATGCGACCGCCGAGACGGACGCGAAGGTCTCCCCGGTCCGACTTCAAGATGTCGCCCGCTTCGATGCGCCGGGCGCGATCCATCGGGGCCGCGAAGCAGGTGCATTCGCCTTCGGTCGGAGTGGCCGAGAAGGCGATGAGGGTGTGTGAGACGACTCCCCAATCTTCATCAACATGAACGGGCCGGACTGAAAGGGGCGCGTCGTTCGCGTAGCCGCCCTTCTCGGCGCGGGTGAACCTGATGCGCTGGCGGCTGTAGCTGGGCCCCGTCACTTCCGTGCCGTCGCTGCGGATCAAGCCGTGAAAGTGTTCAGCGGGCGGGCGCACGTCGGACTTGCCGAGATAGACCTTGGCCCAAGCAAGCTTGGTGATGCAGTTCCGTCCGGCGCGGCAGGCCATTTGCTGAATCCCTACCTAGAAACCGTCTGGGCGTTCGGGCGTCGGAATGGGATCGTTGGCACCGGCTCCGGTCCTTCGATCATCGCTGCCCGGGAGCCGCGTTCCTTTTCGTGGCGTGGGCTCCTCGAAGCGCGGTACCGCCGCACTGCCCGCGTTGGGCTTTACGTCTTCGGTCTTGCCCGTCGAGACGGGCGCGTCTTCGCGGACCTGCGGCAAGCCCTCAGCGTTCGAGATCATCCCGGACTTCGGCGGCGAGTCGAACGATTCGTCAGCAGGATGCTTTTTCGTGGCCATGGTTTTTCCTTTCCTTCACGATTCAATGTTTCGGTTACTTCGGAAGTCGCCCGTGCATCCGGGCCCGCAAAATCTCGTTATCGCGGTCACACTCGGCTTGGTTCCCATCCGTCGCGGCCCGCAGTTCGTCATACATCCTTGAGAAGTCCGGGCCGTCTGCGCCTTGGAAGAACATGGGATCGGACAGGACCTGCTTGATGCGTTTGCGCTTCTCGTCGTACTCCAACTTCGCCAGCGCGATCTGGGATTCCGCTCTCTCGCAGAATTCAAGAATCCGGGCTCGAAGCTCCGGGCTGATACCGTCATCGCTCTTCGTCACCACCCACGGGATGTTGGTTGCGGGCTTCGCAACGATGGATAACTCCCGCACGGAAAGCTGGCGCAAGTTGCCGGTGCTGTCGCGCTGCGCCGAACCTGAAAGGGAAATGCCTCGAAGCGTACCAGCCTTGATGGCCTTCCAGATGTCGCGGTCCCCGATGGCCAAACTGACCAGCCATTCGCCGCGCCTGATGGCCTTTCCGGCGACTTCCATGCTTGTCGGGGCGATGAAGGACTCCACTAACTTGGCTTGACTCTTTGAGAGCGGCACCTTGTGTTCGAGCCAGATTTCCGCATCGCCTTCGATGAACGCATGGGCCGCGACGGCCAAGGTCTCCGGGTCATCGACACGATCCCCTTGGAGGTCCTCCTGACCTACGGGGTAGACCGTGGCCATCACGATCTGCTTCTCGCTCGACTTCGTGATCAGTTCTCCCGCCCCGTCCCAATTGATGTTCGCCATGTCGTTCTCCAATCGCTTCATTCCCTTGGACTACATGACAACGCACGAATTGAGATTTCGTGACGGCTTGAATGTCGGCGATGTAACGCCCACGCCAAATGTCCGTTATGCACGCGGCTGCATAGTCCAAGCCTTAGAAGAGCTTGTGAAAGGAGAACCCATGGCGACGGTGATTTCGACGGCGACGTTGTGCGAGGCGGCGGGACTCGGGGTGCGGCAGTTCGCGCACATAAAGAAGAAGTTCGCAAGCGTCCTGAAGCCCGCCTTCCGCATCGGTAAGTACCAGTTGTGGCACGAATCGCACATCGCGCTGGTGCGCGACCTGAAGACCAAGATCACGCCGTATCGGAGGAAGGCGCGATGAAGACGACGCAAACAATGAAGCCATTCCTAACGCCTGAGCAGCGACAGGCCATCATCGAAGCCATCGAACTTCGGGAACGGCTGATCCGCGAAGAGCCGGACCCGTCGTGGCAACAGATGTGGCGGGAGGACCTCGAAGTCCTGCGCGGCTGGTTGCGGGAAGCGGACCTGTGACGATCACGACCGCGCAAGCCTTCAGGCTCTGCGGTCTGCCATCGGCGGACGTGTTTTGGAGTCTCGTTCGACGGCATCCACGGCTCAGGAAGTTCCTGCTTCGCGTGCAGCGCGGCGGCAGCCTGTGGGACCCGGCCATTGTCGATGCTGCAACTGCCGCGTATCGGGCCCAGCGCGGAAGGTGGCCGCACCGGGTCGGGAAGACCAGCATCAGAAGCCAATTGCGAAACTTGCCGCGCCTGACGGATCAGCAGCGGGCCGCCGTGGAAGCGAAGTTGAAGGGCCTCGAGGCAGACTGGTTGGCCGCCCGGACTGACGAAGAGCGGGCCACGCTGATGAAGGCCATCCGGCTACAGCGGCGGATACTGCGCCGGGATGACCGAAGGAAGGCGGCACAATGAGTGAATCCGACGTTGCCCTCGAAGTGAGTGAAGCGTATCGGGCTCATGGCCTGACCTACGACCCTGCCACTTCACGGGGTATCTACAAGGAACTGGTGGACAAGCTCCAATCCGCAGGGATTCCCCTGCATGAGGCCAACACCGAGGCAATGGCCATCATGCAGGAAGTGGAAGCGGGTCGCCGGGCTGAGCAGGTCCCCAGCGTACTGCCTGCGGCCCCGGAGTCGAAGCCAGCGAAGGTGCCGAAGCCGAAGCCTGCAAAGGAGCCCGGGGCGAAGGAAGAGAAAACTCGCTTCGCTCTGATTCCGGAATGGGCCATTCCGACTTTCATGTCCCTGTCGGACCCCGCGAAGCGTCTAGGTCTGTGCCTCGCCCTACATCGGAATAAGAAGTCCGGTCTCGCATGGCCCGGAATGGAGACCATCAAGCCGATGACGGGCTTGGGCGAGAGGAGCATCTTCCGGGCGTTCGACGAACTGAAAGAAGTGGGGCTGATCTGGAAGGCAGCAGGGAAGGAAGGCAAGGCATACAAGAACCACTCGCCCCGGTGGCACGTCTTCGGAATAGGGACTGACGCGAAGTCGGAACGCCTGCCAGAAACTGGCACCCAACCACAACAGAACGCCTGACAGAAAGTGGCAGGCGTCCAATTGGGCGCCTGCCAAGCACCCTTGAAATCCTGATGGATTCGAGGCTATCGCCTGCCACGGTCTATAGGGAAATCACCCGTGAACATAGGGAACACATCGGAAGAGAAAAACCGACAGGCTTGCACATCCACCGCGCTTCGCGCTGTCGCGCTGCGCGGCGGTGGGAAGCTGGCAAGGTGGCGACAAAACCGAACAGCCCGTCAGCTACTGAGCCCTGCGGCTCCACGCAGGCGCATTCGACGTGGTGGATCGGGGCATCGCCAGATCAGGTGTTCCGCGTTCCTGATCAGACGTTTCGTTTCATTCCCGGACCTGAAGACACGATTTTCCGCGTTACGACACGCCAAGAAGAGAACGCCGGGCCCGCGCACGCCGGGCAGTTGACCCCCCGCCCGCGTGAATCAATTTCGTTTCGACAGTCGGATTCCCTCCTCCCATTTTCCGAAACGTGTGATAGGAAGGATCAGTCCAACCAGCATTCACGAAGGAGAAAAGCCATGAGCGAGGACCTACGTTCGAATCCTAGCGCCCCAGCCATGAAGCAGAGCCGCGCAGCGTGCGCTGCTCTGCTGCGCGGCACGCTTCATGGCTGGCCCTGAAGTGCACCGAGCAGCCTTCACTCCGAGAGGTGCTACTTCAGGGCGATCGACGTAGCAGAGCCGCGCAGCGTGCGCTGCTCTGCTGCGCGGCACGCTTCATGGCTGGCCCTGAAGCGAGCCGAGCAGCCCACAGAACCGCGAGGCTCTGCTTCAGGGCAGTCCACTCCACGCACCTGCCCGCACTCCCTGCGGCCTCGACCCTTCCAAACGCACACCGGAGAAGGAGGGCCGAAGCATGAACGCCTTGATGCACTGTGTCTATGTCCTGGTGAGCCTCAAGGATGGCCTCTTCTACATCGGATTCTCATCGAATCTCACGGCACGACTGCGGGACCACGAATCCGGAGGCGTAACGAGCACAAATCCCAGGAGGCCATTTGTCGTGATTCACACAGAGCACTACTCTTCACGGGAAGACGCCCTTCGCCGAGAAGACTACTTCAAGACAACGACCGGCAAGAGAATTCTCAGGCTCATGTTGAGAGATAGCCTTCGAGAGTTGGCAACTTCAACCGGTCGCGAAGATCGTCCATAAGGGCCAGCTCTTCGACTCGCGCCGTATCATCATTGCGCTCGCTCAGAGCAAGCCATTCTTGGCGCGAGGCGAAGACCCTGGGCAAGCGAGCAGTCGCCTCACCGACATTGCTTTGGGGTTCGCGTTGGGCGGAGGAATTGTGGGTAATTGAAAGGATCACCGAACGGTCACACCCCAACCCCTCTCTTTAGGGTACATTCCTCGCCGGGGACTCGAGGAGCCGGCCATTGCATGTCCTGGGGTCACTCAACAACATGGTAAAATGCCGGGAGAACTGGATCGCAGGGAATTCGTCGGCACGAAGTCTCGAGGCTTCTCGATTGGAGTCATCCTTGGGCTCGAAAAGTTCCGCCCTTCTCTGCTTTCTCGTAGCGCTGGCGGCATCTCCCGAGGCGCTGGCCCAGCAGGATTCCTGGTCCGCCAATGCGAGCGGCCCCGCCTTCTCCTATGGTGCCTCGGCCACCGATGGAACCTATTTCTACCTCATCGGGGGGCTCACCGGCGGAGGGCTTCCCGACAGCTACGGCCAACTCCGCCGATATGATCCGGCCGGCAATTCGTGGACGACCCTCGCCGCGATGCCCGCCCCGTATCGGATGAGCGCGGGGGCCTGTTACGGCGGTCGCCTGTTCAGTTTCGGCGGAGAGTACTTTTACCAGGACAACAACGGCGAATGGGTCGTCTCCTACTCGAATCAGATCCTTGCCTACACGATTGCCTCAAATTCCTGGACTACGCTTTCCGCCACGCTGACAAGCAATCGAAGCGCGTGCGCGGCCGCGACGAGCCCCACGCCCCTCGGAGTCCGGATCTATGTCACCGGGGGCTTCATCAATGGAGGCTCGAACGGCTACAGCAGTGCCACGGACGAATTCAATCCCGCCAACGACACCCTCGTCGCGCGCGCCGCCATGCCGGGTGCGCTGGTCCACCACGTCATGGCGGCGATTCCGGAGACGGAAAGGGTTTACGCGCTGACCGGGATCAACGGGGGCTCTGCCGTAACCGGCGTCTGTTACGAATACACGCCCCCCGGCTTGATTGGCTCTGGCGGCTCTTGGACCACGCGGTCGCCGTTGACGAGCGCCCCGGGGTCGCCGCTCCCGCGCTACCAGGCCGCGGCCTTCGCGTTGAACCGGCGCCTTTACGTCACGGGTGGCTATGCGTCCGGCTCCTCCCCTGATACTTGGGAGTACCATCCCAACACCGACACCTGGACCCAGCGCGCTTCGATGGCCCTCTCTCGATACAACCATGGCGCGGGGGGGCCGATTAACGGAAAGGGCTATGTGCAGGGCCCCGACATCGGCAACTGCGAAGTGTACACGCCCCCCGACTTCGGCTCCGATCCTTATCCAGCCACCGCCGTTGGTCAGGCGGGAAGCCGGCCCGAAACAGCGGCACAGTCCAAAGCGAACGCCGCCCCTTTGGACGGATGGACGAATAGCCAGATCACGTTCTCGGCCACGGTTTCCGATCCCGACGCTGGTCAGCAGGTCCGGTTCCGGGTCCAGATCAAACGCACGACGGATGTGAACTGGGTCACGCTGAGCAGCGACTACACCGCCCAAGGGACGATTTCGATTCCTTATACAATTCCCGCTGAAGGCTCCTATGACTGGCGGTGGCGCGTGGAGGACTCGTACGGCAACTCCTACCCCGACGGCCTCGCCCTGCTTCCCTCATCGTGGGTCGACGCCTTCGGGAATTCCAACAGCCCGGATTTCCGCAGCGACCAGCAGCCGCCTTCGGACCCCGTGGCCCATTCCCCGAACAACGTGGACTTGATGGCCGACGAAGCGGGCGGGGGCAACATCTACCTGACGTGGATCAAATCGACCGACGACGGACCGCTTTCGGGACTCTCCTACGAGATCCAGATCGCGCGGGACTCCGGGTTCGGCAATATCGAGGCGACGCTCTTGGCCGGCGCGGGAGACCAGGCCCTCCTGGTGTTCCTTCCTGTCTCGGACTAACCGTGGCACTGGAGGCTGCGGGCGCTGGATATCGCGGGAAACTCCAGCGACTGGAGCTCCGCCCTCTCTTTCAGGGTGACGCACGGTGGCGGGGGGAGCAACGGCAATGGTTTCTGCACCTTCTCGGCGGTCAATTCGGCGGAGGGAGCGGTCCCCCTGGCCGTCGCTCTGATCGCCGTGGCGATCCTCGCTTTCGCTTCAAGGGTCCGACGCTGATTCCTGCGATCCCTGCCGATCAAAGATGAGGGCGTGGGGACGGGGATGGGCCGTCTTGGGGTGCCACCACGAAGCCTGGCGGGGCGTTCGATGTCCGAGAAGCGCGGTTCCCTTGAATTCCTACCTCCCATGATCCCCCCTTGGGGCATCAACCCTCAGGGGTGATCCCCAAGGTCATTCCTGCCCAATCACAAGACCGAGCGTGGGAGTCTCGCAGGCCGAATAAGTCAACCGGTTGCGAAGATCGTCCATGAGGGCCCTGAGCGAGCGAACGATCCATGGCAGTGAGCGAGTCGAAGGACTGCTGGGTCTACATTGCCGAACTGGGGGACACTCGGCTCTTTGTTGGGGTAATGATCAGTCCGAACCGCCGAACTCTTGAGCACCAAGACGGCCGTAGCAGCCGAACGACTCGCATCTTCGGACTCAAGAGAATGCTCTACCTTGAGCCACAACCGAACCTCCTCTCAGCACGCCAGAGGGAAAAGCAACTTAAGGGGTGGAGCAGGGCCAAGAAGCTCGCTCTCGCCAGCGGAAACCTGCGGGCCTTGAAAGAGCTCTCGCGATCCAAGAAGATGGTCGCCATGAAGCGTCAGGATCGTGCCGAAGCCTACGCGGTCGTTCGCATCGATGACTTTCATGGACCTGAGACACCGCTGGAGCACAAGATCACGGTCAAAGAGATCCTGTCCAAGCTGGAGGCCGCCAAATCGGAAGTAGAGCGACTCAACCAGCTGAATCAGGAAAAGGGCTGCCGCTACTTCTGGCAGCCAACCAGGCTCGTGGGGTTCTTCCCTGAACGAAAAGTCTGATTCTGTCCTCCCGCCGCATCCACCAACTTCTTGGCTTGGCTGAGAAGTCTCTCGCACTGAACGTGAAGGCAGAAAGTTCTAACTTTTTCCAAGGCTCCCGGCCATGAAGCAGAGCGGAAGGCTCTTCACCCGGAATGTGGGCCCCGGCCGTTCTGACATGGCAGGTTCCTCGAATTCCCGAGTTCTCGAAGGAGGAAGGGAAGCCGCCGATGCGAGGCGATTGGAGTGATCGTCCATTAACTCATCCCTTGCCGAGCCGTCGCTCGGTCTTTGCATCGGTGTCCTACGCTCACGGTCGGATCTCGAACTATCAGGAGAACCGAACCATGAGCTTGAATCCAATGCGCGTCGTGACGGCCACGGTTGCGACCGTCGTGCTTCTCGCGGGAGCGCCCGCCGCCGGCCACGATCCCGAGTTGATCGCGCGGGCCGTGATGCCCGCGGAAACCTGGGCCTCGGGCCCGACCTCCGGAGAATTCATCGGGACCGCCCCCATCAACGGCGTCACCCCGCCCTTCACCGACCGCCAGCCGGTCCAGGGATTCTCGGCGATCCTCGACAACGGCGACGGCACCTTCCTCGCGCTCGCCGACAACGGCTTCGGCGCCATCGAGAACTCCGCCGACTTCCGGCTCCGCGCCTACCGCATCCGGCCCGACTTCGAAACCAAGGAGGGTGGGTCGGGCACGATCGCCGTCCTCGACTTCATCGAGCTGCGCGATCCCGACAGGAAGATTCCGTTCGCCATCGTGAACCATTTCACGCCGGACCGCTTCCTCACCGGCGCCGACTTCGACGTGGAGTCCTTCCGCCGCACGTCGGACGGCACGCTCTGGTTCGGAGACGAGTTCGGCCCCTTCCTCCTTCACACCGACGCCGCGGGCCGGGTGCTTGAGGCGCCGTTCCCGCTGCCGGACTTCGACAACGCCGGCCGCGAACTGCGGTCGCCGCAGAATCCCTTCAGCGAGGAGTCGACCGCCCTGCGGATCATGAACGCCGTCCGCACGCACGCGCGGATCCACGGCAACCGCAAGGCGCCGGTCTTCTCGCCGTGGCACGTCATGCTCGACGACAACAACGCGGCCACGTTCATCGACAATCGCCAGGCGCCTCCCGCGGGCTCCGGGCTCGCGCCCGCCTCGAGCGACATCTTCAACGTCGCCTTGATGAAGGCGGGCGGCTTCCCCGTCGTCACGTGGACGGTCGATGACAAGCCCCGCATGACCGAACTCATGAGGCTCGGCGTCAACGGCATCATCTCGGACCGGCCCGATCTGCTACTGCAGGCCGTGGCGGAGTTCGACGCGAACAACGACGGGGTCCCCGGCGACTACTTCGGCGTCGACGGGCTGATCGACCCCGCGAAGTTCGACGCGCAGGGCCACCGGGGGGGACGCGACCTCCGTCCGGAGAACACGCTTCCCGCGATGGAGGCGGCCCTCGACAATCTCATGACGACCCTCGAACTGGATTGCGGGATCACGAAGGACGGCTTCCCGGTCCTGGATCACGACCCGCTCATCCAATCGGAGAAGGCGCGTCGGGCCGACGGCGCGGCCTATGGACCGGCGGACGAGGTGCTCATCAAGGATCTCACGCTCGCGCAGATCCAGTCGACGTTCATCGCCGACAAAGTCTTCCGCGGTCCGCAGCAGCTGAACGATCCGTCGCTCTCGCCCGTCACGGGGGCTTTCGCGGCGGCGGCCGGTCTCGCCCACGTCTACGCGATGCCCAGCCTCCAGCAGCTCTTCAACTTCGTGAAGTTCTACGAGGACTACTACAAGACCGGCGCGGGGACCGGCCATCCCGATGCCGCCCGCCGCTGGAAGAACGCCCGCCGGGTCCGATTCAACATCGAGACGAAGATCAATCCGCGCGCGATCTTCGCGGGCTTCACAACGGACGCCGACACGATGGCCCGCACCGTGGCCAACGTGATCATGGCGAACCTCATGTGGGACCGGGCCGACATCCAGAGGTTCGATTTCCGGACGCTCCTGCGCGTCCAGGCCGAATTCCCCTCGATCCGCACGGTCTACCTTTTCGGCGACTTCCCGATCTTCGACGATCCGTCGATCGCCGGTTCCGACGACGGCACGAACCTTCAGACCGAGAGCGGCGCCAACACCCCGTGGCTCGCCGGCCTGTACTGGCCGTACCGCTCGACCCGCCAGTCCAATTCCTTCCGGGTGGCGCGCAGCGGCGGATTCGAAGGCATGGCGCTGAGCAACGACGGGGCGAAACTCCTGCCGCTCCTCGAGATTCCGCTCGTCGGAGGAACTCCGCGGACCCTCCTGATCCACGAATTCAGCCTCGCCACCCGCGCCTACACCGGCGTCAGGTACCTGTACCCGCTCAGCGAGCGAGGCACCAACATCGGCGATTTCACGATCTTCGCTCCGAACTACGGCTTGGTCATCGAGAGGGAGGGCTCGCAGGGCGACCTCAACGGCTTCAAGGCCGTCTACCAAGTCGAGCTCGGGGCGCCGGGGATGGCCGTTCAGAAGACGCTCGTCGCCGACCTGCTCCGGATCAACGACAAGCACGAGATCTCATTGCCGGAGGGCCCGGGAGACGTGGGACTCGGGCAGGACTTCGCGTTCCCCTTTACCACGATCGAGAGCGTCGTCGTCTTCGATGACCGGAACATCGGCGTGCTGAACGACAACAACTTCCCCTTCAGCGTGGGGAGGCACGTCGGGTCGTCCAGGCCGGATGACACGGAGTTCATCAAGCTGAAACTGCCGAAGGCGCTGGGAGCCTCGGGCAAGCAGAAATGATCGAAGGGAACAGGCCGTCTTGCGGGCCCCGGCGGGCGACCGCCGGGGCTCGTTTTCTATCTCGATCGGGTTCCGGCCAAGCCCCCGCTGCGTTGAAAACGCCGCGTGGTGACGGGATGGCCCCACAGGCGGAATTCATGGATCGGCTGTCCGTCTGAACGGTGACCCGCCACCCGGCGGATGTGAGTCGATTGGCAATGCGGGCATCGGAAGACGCCGTACCGGGATTCGGAGGTCCGGGCCCATTCCGCGAAGAAGGATTCCGATATTTCCCCGGCGCACGCGAAGCAGTTCATGGTCCCTCCTCCGAGCCGTTTGGCCGAGGGGCGCAATCATGGCTCGAGCCCTCGGAGATAACAATGAATAAGGGCCGTTTCCAGCCGGCGATAACCGGCGCTTGTCCTGATCTTCACGCCGTCTTAAGACAGCCTTCTAAGGTGGACCTCCACAAGGGGGAGAAAGACCCATGCAAGACCGGCCCGGCGATCGGTTCGAGGACGTGGCGGCCGCCCTTCCTTCGCGACGCCGGTTCCTGGTGGGCCTCGTCGGCGCGGGCGCCGCGTCGATGCTCCGCCTGCCCGAAATTTTCGGCCAGGAGGCGGCGAAGGCGCCGCTCCTCGGCTTCGCGCCGATCCCGATTTCCAAGGCGGACCAGCTTTCCGTTCCAGCCGGGTATTCGTGGCGGACCGTGATCGCCTGGGGGGATCCGATTTCCGACGGCCCCGCCTTCAAGAGCGACGCCACGAACTCCGCCGCCGACCAGTCCCTCCAGGCCGGCATGCACCACGACGGCATGCAGTTTTTCCCGCTGCCGAAGGGTTCCGGATCGTCCGACCACGGGATCCTCGCCGTCAACTTCGAGTACACCGATGACGGACTGCTCCACCCCGGAGGCATGGCCGACTGGTCGGCCGACAAGGTCTCCAAGTCCAAGGCCGCGCACGGCGTCGGCGTAGTGGAGCTCCAGCGGGACGGCACGGCGTGGAACGTCGTGCGCCCTTCGAAGCTCGCGCGCCGTATCACCGCCGACACGCCGATCGCGCTCTCGGGGCCCGCGGCCGGGCACCCGATGATGAAAACCGAAGCCGATCCCTCGGGTCGCATCGTCCGGGGCACGATCAACAACTGCGCGTCCGGCGCCACCCCGTGGGGCACGTACCTCACGTGCGAGGAGAATTTCATTCCGTACTTCGTCAACAGGTCCGGAAAGATCCCGCCCCACCAGGTCCGCGCGGGGGTCGACGACAAGGGCTGGGGCTTCCGGTGGAACGAGTTCGACGCGCGGTTCGACGCGGCCCTCCATCCCAACGAGCCCAATCGCTTCGGCTGGGTCGTGGAGATCGATCCGTACGATCCCTCGCGGGTGCCGGTGAAGCGGACGGCCCTCGGCCGCTTTTCCCACGAGGGCGCCACGGTGGCCCTCGCGAAGGACGGCCGGATGGTCTGCTACATGGGGGACGACGACAGCCGCAACACCTTCCAGCACATCTACAAGTTCGTGAGCGCGAAGCCCTGCACGCCGGACGGCGGGTACGACGCGAACGCGGCGGTGCTCGACGAGGGCACGCTGTACGCGGCGAAGTTCAATGCGGACGGGTCGGGCGAGTGGCTCGCGCTGACCCACGGCAAGGACGGCCTGACTCCGGAGAACGGATTCGATTCACAGGGTGCGGTCCTCATCGACGCGCGCTCCGCGGCCGGGCGGCGGGGGGCGACGCTCATGGACCGGCCCGAGTGGGTGGCGGTCCATCCGACGTCGCACGAGGTGTATTGTTCGCTGACGAACAACTCGCACCGCGGCGCGAAGGACAAACCCGGGCCCGATCCGGCGAATCCCCGGGCGAAGAACATCTACGGCCACATCGTCCGCTGGCGCGAAGAAGGAGGCGATCCCGCGGCCGCACGATTCGAGTGGGACCTCTTTCTGCTCGCGGGCGATCCCGCGCACAAGGAACCGGAGCGCCGCGGCAACGTGAAGGGCAACGTGGCCTTCGCCTGCCCGGACGGGCTCGCTTTCGACGCCCGCGGCGCCCTGTGGATCCAGACCGATTCCTCGACCAAGAACATGCCCACGGCCGACTGGGCGAACATCGGTAACAACCAGATGTTGGCCGCCGATCCTGCGACGGGGGAGGTCCTTCGCTTCCTGACGGCGCCCAAGGGGTCGGAAGTGACGGGCATCACGTGGACCCCGGACGGGCGGACGATGTTCATCAACATCCAGCACCCGGGCGAGCCCGCCCAGGATCATCCTCCCCGGAACGATCCCGCGAATCCCACGGCCGTGAGTTCCTGGCCCGACGGACCCGGCGGGGGGCGTCCGCGCTCGGCCACCATCGCGATCCGCAAGAATGACGGCGGCCCGATCGGACTTTAGTTTTCCCCCTCCGCGGCCGATACACCTCGCAGAGAGGGGGCCATGAGCCGCGGCAACTCCGCCTTCGCCGTCATCCTGCGCCGAGACCGGGTGCTTCTCGTCCAGCCCTGGCTCAAGCGACGCTGGCAGCTCCCCGGCGGTTCCCTCGAGCCCGGCGAGACCCCGTGGAAGGCCGCGCTCCGCGAAGTCAAAGAAGAGACGGGCATGGAGGCGAGGATCGCCGGCCTCACCGGCATCTACTCCCGAGCGAACGGCTCCCTGGCGTTCGTTTTCGCCGCCCGGGTCGGTCGCGACGAACGCCCGCGCGGGCCGCGCCACGAAATCCGCAAGCAGCGGTGGTTCCCAGCGGCCGAGGCCCTTCGGCGCCTCTCCTCCTCCGCGGGAGGCCGATTGCGCGACGCCCTGGGCCTTCCCGCCCTCTTCCGCCGGCGCATGGCGGTGACGCCGCGCACGTTCCGGGTCTCTGCGGGATAACCTCCATGAGCGAATTCCAGCAAACTCCACCGGCCAACCCCTTGGTCCCGAGCCTGTACGCCGCGGCCTCGTGCGCTTCCCTTGTCAGGCTGAAGGAAGGTGAGAAGGCCTACCGCACCTCGCGCGACCCCGAGGGAATCCACGCGATGCGGACGGCGGCGCGCCGCCTGCGGTCGGCGGTGCGCTACCTCGGCGGCCACTTGAGTCCGGCCGAGCGGGCCTCGCTGAAACAGCGACTTCGCAAACTGATGCGGGTGCTGGGTCCGGTGCGCGATCTGCACGTCCTGGCGGAGGCGGTGCGGGCCATGCCGGAACTCTCGGTCGAGGACGCCGATCGGTTGACTGCGGCGGCGGAGTGGCGGGGCGAGCGTCCGGCGGCGCGGGCGACCGCATACTTGGACGGCGAGGAATACCGCGCGCTCCTTGGAGATCTCGAGGCCTCGTGCCGGGAAGGCGATCCGGGGCCGGCCGCGGCTTCGGCGGCGCCGGGAAGGATCTTCCGGGCGGTCGGCGAGGCTTTGGCCCACCGCCCCTCGTCGTGGGATTCGGCGCCCGACGAGCACCTGCACGAGGCGCGCAAGTCGGTGAAGCGGTTGCGCTACGCTTTGGAAGCCTTCCAGCCGGCGTTCGGGCGACCCCTGGCGTCGGCCGTGGAGCGGTGCCGCGGACTCCAGGAGGCGCTGGGTCGGATCCAGGACGCGGCCGCGTTCGACGCGGTCCTGCGCGACCACCGGACCTTCGCGGCGGGCCAGTTCCTGGCGTGCGCGCGGATGCGGGCCGCCGGTGCGCGCGAACTCCTGCCGGAACTCTGGCGTCGCGCGCTCGGCGCCAAGGCGCTGGCGCGGCTGGGCGCCCACCTCATGCGCCGCGCCGCCCGGGCCGCCGCCGGCGCTCCGCCGACCGAACCGATCTCGCGCGCGGTCTAGTCGTCGTTCCTTCCGCCCTTGGACTTCTCCACCCCGACATCGGCCCAGACCAGCCGGTGATCCGAACTCGGGAAGGGGAAGGTCCCCACGAGGGAGAAGAGCGGATCGTCCGACGCGGGCCAGAAGACCGCGGAATCGAGAATCTTCATGTTCTTCCTCGGGAGCACGTAGTCGGCGCGCAGGTTCCCGGGGGCGCCATCCGCGAAGTCGGCCGTGTCGTAGATCGGATCGCTCCGGTGCGTCGCGTTCGCCCCTCCCTGGAGCGCCGACTGTTCGGGCCCGCCCTCGCTCGTCGGCGGGTTGCTGGAATTCACCTTGGGATGATCGAGAAGCTGCTGGATCGCGCCGGGGATGCTGTCGCCGTCGAGGGGATCCGAGTTCATGTCGCCCGCGATTACGAAGAGGGCGTTGGAGTCCAGGCCCCCGAAATGCCCGGCGTCGTCGTAGATGTAGCTCGACCGCGAAGGACTGATGTAGTCCGCCCAGAAGCGGATCTCATCGAAGTTTCGGGTCCCGTTGCGGTCCTCGGGTCCGTCGAACACGGGCGGCGTCGGATGGCTCGCGAGGAAGTGCACGACCTCATCCCCGATGCGGATCGGCACGTCCCAGTGGCTCTTGGAGGAGAGCCGGAATACCGCGAGCTCCGCCGGCGAGTACCAGTCGTGCGGGGCGGACGTTGCCGGGTTGTCGGGAAGGAGCGCGCCCGGCATGTCCTTCCACAGGAAGCGCTGAAAGGTGCGGATCTCGCTCGTGAGGATGGGAAACCTGGAATAGACGATCATTCCGAATTGGCCGGGGAAGAGGCCGAATCCGTAGGCGTCGTTCCCGCCGCCGATGGTTCCGTTGTTGTCGAGATCGAATCCGGAGGGGATGCCGGTGTTCGACGGGGCCGTGAACCAGTAGGGATACGAGATGGGTTCGGCCCCATTCTGGGAGACGGCCAGGTAGTTGTCCCGGAAGAGCCGGGCCGCCGTGCCCGCGGCGTCGTAGTCGAACTCGTTGATCAGCAGCACGTCGGGCCGCGCGCGCTGGATGATCTCCGCCACGGTCTTCGCCTGGGCGTTGCCGCCGTTGGTCAGGTCAGAGATGAGCTCCCCCTCCGAGTTCCGGTTGAGCGAAGCGTTGAACGTGGCGAACCGCACGCCCTTCTCGTCACCCCCGGCAAGACAGAGCACTCCGAGGACGCCTGCAACCACGGGCCGGACCAGCCAGCTCAATGTTCTCACGGGAATCTCCTTTCGTTGCATCGGTTCGGCGGCCGATCGCCGGGTTAGTCGAACTTGAAGCGGGCCACCACGGGGTCGTGGTCGCTCAGTCGGCTGGCGACTGAATAGTCGGCGTTCACGTGAACCACGTCGATGTCGATTCCGAAGTTCTTGTCGTCCCGGAACATGGCCCCGACCAGGATGTGGTCGAGGACCTGGCAATTCCCCTCGAAGTCGTAGGTGTACCGCTCCTTCGCGGGGAGCCGCTCCATCAGGTTGTCGAGCTCGTCACCCTTGAGCTCCGCGATCGGGGCGCTGAACTCGAAGTCGTTCAGGTCGCCCATCACGATGACTCCCGCGCCGCCGCCGGCGGCGTCGATCTCCGCCTTCAGCTGCTTCACGAACGCGTTGACCTTGCCGGCCTGCTTGAGGCGCTGGACTGCCGACGCGAGCACCGGCGGCTGGACCTTTCCGAAGAGCGGATCGTCGCCGCCCTTGGAGTTGAAGTGGTTCGCGATGATGAAGATTTTCCGGCCGCTGAATTCGAACTCGCCCACGAGCGGCTTGCGGCTGTTCGTGAAGGCGTTCAGTGCCGGATCGGACTCCGGATCCACGATCCGTCCCGGGCTGATCGAAAGCCTCGGTCCGGGGAGCGCCTGCACCCCCGTCACGGCGTCGCCGCCCGCCCGGTCGACGAACGTCACGCGATCGGGACGGAACAGGAACGCCACCCGGATGTTCCTCCCGGGCTCGCCGCCGTCCCGATTCTCCTGGGGGGCGATGTACCGGAAGGAGTACGTCACTCCCGATGCGGTCTGGATCGCGGCCGCGAGCTGGGTCAGGGTCGCGTCGGACGACACGACTCCCGGCGCCGTCCCGTTGTCGTCGCCCACTTCCTCCAGCGAGACGACGTCCGGAAGCCTCAGCTTTTCGACGATGACCGCCGCGAAGGACGGGATGCGCTCGTCGTTCGCGCTCAGGTTTTCGAGGTTGCAGGTGGCCACGGTCAGTCGCTTCGCATCGCCCACGAGGTGCGTGGCCTCCTTCGTGTGCCTCGCGGCCTTCACCTCCGGCAACGCCTCGGTGAACGCGATGCGGTAGTTCGAGAAGGCGTACGTCATCACGCCGGCGATCGGGCCCGTGAACTCGTCGCCGACGTGCACCTCGGGGGTCCCGCCGGCCATCGCCTCGTCGTCCAGCATGATGCGCTCGGGGTTGAAGTCCCCTTCCTGGACCCGGACTCCGCCGCGGAACGACCGGGGCGAGGAGTCCTTGCCGCCGTCGGAGAGCACCACGATCTCGCCGAAGCCGTTCGTGCCCATCGCGATGACCGGGTCGTTCACGCGGACGCGCATGCCCTCGAGACTCTCGAAGAAGTCGATCGCGTCGTCGGCCGGATCGAACGAGCCCAGCCCGTCGTCGTCGATCCGGACCCTCGGGATGAGCCGATCGACCTTGCCGACGCGCGTCCCGATGACGATGGGTGCCGGAAGCGCGTTGCCCTGGGAGATCACATCGAAGGAGACCGTCCCCGAGAGTTCCGTGAGGGGCGCATCGGAGGGACGGGTGGCCGTCGCGAATTCGCTGACCCGGCCGCCGACCCGGACCCCGTCGCCCACCTGCGGCTTCGCCGCCGCTGCTCCCGTGAAGACGAACATGCCCTCGGAAGTTCCGAGGTCGCCGTCCGGATCGGGATCCTGCACGTAGAAGCCGATCGCGCTCAGCGCGGTGACGATTCCCTCGACGCCCTGCGCCGTGTACCCGAGGAACGTGGAGAAGTGGCCCCGGCCCTGGATATCGTGGATCCGCAGCGGCAGGATCGCCACGACGAGACTCACCGTCGCCGTCGCGGACTTGCCTGTCGAATCCTGGATCGTGTATTGGAAGGAATCGAGGCCCTTGAAGCCCGCGTCGGGGGTGTAGGCGACGCCGGTGCCCGAGACGGAGGCCGTGCCGTGCGGGGGATCGGTCAGCGAGACGATCGAGAACGGATCGCCGTCGGGATCGGAGTCGTTCGCGAGCACCGAGAGGACGGCGACGGCCCCGGGGGCGACGGTCGCGGAGTCGTTCACGGCGACGGGGGTCCCCGACGAGAAGGTCTGGCCCGAGTTGATCGCGCCGGGGGAGTCGTCCGAAGGCGCGGTCCAGGTGAACGCGGAGTACGTCGTGCCCGTGCCCTTCAGCTGGAGCGAGAGGCCGACGGCTTCGCTGCCATTCTCGCTCACCCCGACGTCGACGCTCGTCATGCCGTTCGCGGGGCCGTTAACCGCGGTGAAAGACCCCTCGTAGCTCAGGAACTGGACGACGGCGTTCGAGGCGTCGACAAGCGCAATCGCGTCCGGTGATCCGTTCTGGATGCCGTTGCTTGGATAGCTGATCGCCACCGTTCCGAATCCGCCACCCTGATCGGGAATCGTGCCCGAGAGCGCGTCGGTGTCGTACGTCTGGCCGTTCGCGCCGTTGTAGAGCACGATCGACCATCCGGACAGGTCCGTGCCCGCAGGACCGGCGACCTCGACGAACTCGCCGGCGTCCGTGCCGGTGTTGTCGTAGTGGAATTCATTGATGAAGACGGCGGGATCGGCGGCGGGCGGAGTTCCCGCCAGAAGCGCGGCCGACGCGAGAACGATCAAGGCGAAACGGGCCATGAATTCCTCCCTTGGGTTCCGGAGGGAGGGTAGGCCGGAGGAGTGAAGCTTGCGCGAGGGTTGCGTTGGCGATCGGAGAAGGGCTTACAATTGGCACGGCGGACAGCCACCCGCAGGCACGCACTTGTATGCTCAAGCGCAATCAGCGTAGAGGATGGCGCTCCTTGCCCATTGCTCAGGCTCGTTCTTCGCGCCGATGTCTCCGACGGTAGCAAGACGAACCCCAGCGGAGGCCTGAAGCGAGCCGGGAAACCCCTCGGATCCACGGCGTCGCCCCGATTTCCCGTTGACATCGGTCCGGGGGGCTTGCTACAGCAGTTTTCTTCAATTCTTCAATCCAGGGAAAACCAGGGAGGAACCATGAAAACGGGTCTGGTGGCGGCGGCGCTCGTGGCGGCGGCGGGTCTCGCGGTGGCCGCGGTGCGGCAGGATGAACACGGACCGCGCAAGCCCGGCAAGTTCCACGAGCTTCTCAAGCAGTTCGAAGGAACCTGGGAGACGAAGAGCGAGTTCCAGATGGGGCCCGATCAGCCGGCGATGAAGTCGAAGGGGACCGAGACCACCAAGTTCGGGGTCGGCGGTCTCTTCCTCATCACCGACGTCAAGAGCGAGATGGAGGGAATGGCGATGCCGTTCGACGCCCACTCCATCTGGGGCTACGACGAGCACAAGAAGAAGTTCACGGGCAGCTGGGTCGACAACATGAGCACCGCCATCTGGCCGTCCGAGGGGACCGTCGACGACGCGGGCAAGGTCTTCACCCTCACGATGGAAGGACCCGATCCGGCGAGCGGCAAGACCTTCAAAATCAAGCTCGTTCACGAGATCACGGGCAAGGACACGCGCAAGCTGACGCTCTTCATGCCCGGTCCGGACGGCAATGAAATGCAGATGAAGATCGACTACGTGCGCAAGAAGTAGAGACTGGACATCAGAAATCCGACCGAAAAGCCCCGGCAGGTGAAAGCCAGCCGGGGTTTTTCTATCGGAAGGGGGCCGCGTTGGAATCCCGGCTCCCGCCATGAAGCGTTCCGAACAACCCGTGTCCTGCATGTTCTTCACCTATACTCTGGTTGGAGGAGCGCGAAACCAAGAATGGGTAGTTTTCGGAATCTCTGCCTCGCCGTCACGCTCTTGACCCTGTTGCCGGGCTGCGGCAAGCACGGCGACGACGGCCCGATCACCTTGTCAACGACCGCCCTGTCCTTCAGCTCCACCGAGGGCGGAATCGATCCTCCCGACCAGGCGCTCACGTTGACGAACACCGGCGGCATGGGGAGCGTCCTGACCTGGACCGCGACTTCCAGTGAACCCTGGCTCACGGTCACGCCCGGTTCTGGGAGCACTTCCATGTCGGATGTAACAACCTTGACGGTCCACGTGAACGCCGCCTATCAACTCGAGAGTTGGTTGGGAACCACGGCGACGACGGGCGCCCCTTCGGCGCGGGAAGACCACGACGCCGCGTGGACGGGCACGCGAATGGTGCTTTGGGGCGGTGAAGTGGGCGGCACGCTGCTCGATTCAGGCGGCCTGTACGATCCTCTCACCAATACTTGGACCGGGGCCACGTCCACGGTCGGGGCTCCTTCGGCCCGCACGCTGCATACCCTGGTCTGGACGGGGACCGAGGTGATCGCCTGGGGCGGAAGTACGGGCTCCCAACCCGCCCCGGGATCCACCTACTACAACGAGGGATATCGCTTCGATCCCGTTTCCGATTCCTGGCTCGGCACGATCTCCACCGCCGGCGCCCCGAGCGCGAGGAGCCTGCACACGGCCGTGTGGACCGGATCGCGAATGATCGTCTGGGGAGGCTATGACGGCGCCGCGCGAGTCAACACGGGTGGAATCTATGATGCCGCCGCCGGCTCCTGGGTCGGCGCGCCCTCGACCGTGGGAGCTCCCGCGGCGAGGCTGCACCACGTCGCCGTATGGACGGGTACCGAAATGATCATCTGGGGCGGCCAGGACGGCGCTCCCTTGAACCGCAACGACGGAGGTCGCTACAACCCGGCCACCGACACGTGGACGGCGATGTCCACCGTGGGCGCGCCAACCGGGCGCCAGGCGGGCAGCGCGGTATGGACCGGGCGCGAGATGATCGTCTGGGGCGGGGCCGACAACTCCGGGTCCGTCAACACGGGCGGCCGCTACAACCCGGCCACGGATTCGTGGGTCGCCTCGACGACGACCGTCGGATCTCCCGCGGCGCGGCAAAGTCACGGCGGCATCTGGACGGGAAGCCGGATGATCGTGACGCACGGCGGAGTCTCGGGCAATGGCCAGTTGAACACGGGCGGCATCTACCAACCGCCCATCCCCGCCATCGGCCCTCATCAGGCCACGATCACGATCTCCGCGCCCGGCGCGCACAATAGTCCGCGGACGATCACGGTCGATCTCCTGGTCAGCCCGTAGGCGACCCACCCAATCGCCCTTGACCACGCTTTCGGGGTCATGAGAATCTGACGGGCATGGCGTGGGAGGCCTTCTGGAAGCCGGGTCCGGACGGTCGGCGGATCACTTCCGACGCGCAACTGGCCGCGTTCCGCGTCCATTTCAGCGAGCGCATCGTGGACCCGAAGCCCGAAATCAAGCGCCCGCTCATCCTCGTCCTCGAGAAACCCTGCCGGCTGTCGCGGCTTCAGACCGGGGACGCGTACGAGCACGGCCCCGTACGGCTTCGAGACATCAACGGCTGGCCGCCCAGCCTGAGCCTCTCGCGATTCGGCCATTTCCCCAAGCCCGGGGAAGGAGAAGTGGTCGACGCGAAGGTGATGCAGCCGGAGCGCGTGGGAAAGGAACCGGTCCTGGCAATTCGCGGGGAATTCCAGGAACAGGAGGCGGCCTGCGCCATCGTGGGCTATCCCCCGGTCTTCTTGGAGTGCATCGCCCGCACGCTCAATGAACATGCCGGCGAATCGTTCCGATCGCTGAGCGACCTCGAGCTGTTGGGAGTCGATTGACGCCGGATTGGGGGAGCTGAACCATGATCTTGGTCCTCGCGACGTGGCTTGCCCTCCAGGTCCAGCCCGTCGACATCAGCGACGCGCTCAAGACGATCCGGGACAAGAACGACCTCCCCGGCCTGGTCGCCCTCGCCGTCCAGAACGACCGGGTGGCCGCGCAGGGAGCCGCGGGCGTCCGGAAACAGGGCGCCGATGCGGCCATCACCATCAACGACCAGGTCCACCTCGGCTCGTGCACCAAATCGATGACCGCGACCCTTGTCGGAATCCTCGTCGCCGAGAAAAAACTGGCCTGGACCACCACCGTGGCCGACGCGTTCCCCAGCCTGAAGGAATCGATGCACCCGGAGTGGCGCGGCGTCACCCTGGAACAGCTCCTGACTCACCGTGGCGGCGCGCCCGCGAACCTGGATGCCGACGGCCTGTGGGGACGGCTCTGGAGCCACAAGGGCAGCCCCCCGGAACAGCGGCTCGCGCTCGTCGAAGGCGTCGTGCGTCGCAAGCCCGAGACGAAGCCCGGCGGCAAGTACATCTATTCGAACGCCGGATTCGCCATCGCGGGGGCGATCGCCGAAGCGACGATGGGCGAGTCGTGGGAAACGCTGATGCGGAAGCGGATCTTCGATCCCCTGGGAATGGCCACGGCCGGATTCGGAGCGCCCGGATCCAGGGACTCGCTCGACCAGCCGCGGGGCCACGACGCGCAGGGCCGGCCCATCGAGCCCGGCCCGGGGTCGGACAACCCGGCCTCGATCGGCCCGGCGGGAACGGTCCATTGCTCGCTGGGCGACTGGGCGAAGTACGCGTTCGTCCACACCCGCATGCACGCGAGCGGCTCGAAGAAGGCTCCGCGCGGCGCCGAGGGATTCCTCAAGCTCAAGCCACCCGCCTTCGAGAAGCTCCACATGGCCCCGGGTCTCGGCGAACCGCGCTACGCCATGGGTTGGATCCTGGCCGACCGCGACTGGGCGGACGGTCCCGTCCTCACGCACGCTGGGAGCAACACGATGTGGTTCGCGGTGGTCTGGCTTGCGCCGAAGAAAGATCTCGCGCTCCTCGCGGCGACCAATCAAGCGGGCGACAAGGCCGCGGCCGCCTGCGACGCGGCGATCGTGGAGTTGCTGAACGCCGTCCAGAAGAAGTGATCAATCCTTCAGCCGGTACACCGCGCCGCCCGAATCCTCGTACGTCGGCTTGAGACCCACATCTTCAGCCACGGGGCGCAGTCGATCGCGCACGACGAGCCAGCGCGACTCGAACGTCCTCGCCAGCTCCGCGGGATCGAGCGGCCGCTTTCCCCAGCGCACGTCCTCGAGAACGCGGAGCCGCGCCGGGTTGCGCACGTACAGGAACATCGGGTCGAGCCCCACCAGGTACCGGTGCGTCGGATCGAAGTAGAAGAGCTGGTTGAAGTCGCCCCAGTCGAGGTGCACGATCGTCTCGCTGGCGGGGACGTGCGACTTCGTCCACTGGGCCGCGCCCGCGAGATCGGGCCCGGGATAACTCCGCACCGCCGTCCTCGTGTCGAGAACGGATTTGGCGGTGAGCGCCAGCGCGAGCAGTCCCGCGATATTGACCAGCGCGATCCGCCGCGGCGTCCACTCGGCCGCCCACAGGTCATCCGCCGTCGACGCCGCCGCCAGCAGCGCCAGCGGGGCGAAGTACTCCACGAAGCGACCCGAGAGGCAATACATCACGAACGCGCCGAGCTCGTACGCGAGCAGGATCCGCGTCCGGCGGCTCAGCGCCGCCCCACGATACGCCGCCGCCAGGAAGGTCCCGCTGAAGCAGAGGAGCACGAGCGTCGACGACAGGACGAGCGACCTCGGCGAGACGGGCTCGAATTCCTGGCCCAGCCGCACGATCGCGTCCCCGCCGAGCTGCCAGGCGCGCGCCACGATCTCCACGTTCATCACCCACCAGAGACGGAGGTCGTTCGGGAAGTAGGGGTGGAATACCAGCCCGGCCGCGACGCCAGCCGCCGCGTACGCCAATCCACGCCACTCGAAGCGGCCGTCCGCCGCCCAGCGCGCGAGCGCGTCGATCACGGCGAACACGACGAGCAGGTGCGGCGCGGTGTAGGTCCACGAATAGACGAACCCCAGCACGAAGAGCATCCGCCGGCGGGAATTGAGCAGGCCATGCACGCCGAGGAGGAGCAGGATCACCGAGAGGATCGCCGGCCGCACTTCCTGCATCCGGAAGAGGAAGTGATTTCCGAGGGCGGGCACGAGGAATACCCAGAACCACGCCGCCCGAATTCCATTCCGGGCCAGCACCCAGGCGATCGTGACGAGCAATCCGACCCCGAGAAGCCACGCCGCGACCTTCGCGCCTCCCGCGGGATCTTCGCCCCGGCAGAAGGGGGAGAGCAGGACGTGAAAGAGGAACTCCTTGTCGGAGAAACGCTCGCGCCAGACGCTCTCCTGCGTCCATGTGAATTCGCGCGAGAGGCCGCGCTCCGGCAGGAGCTGGGCGTACCGGGCGTGGTAGTAGCTGTCGCGGTCGACGAGGTGGGGCGTGCTCCACTGAAGCGCCGCGAGGACGACGGCGCCCCACGCGAGCGCCGCCGGGATCGTCAGCCGACGCGCCATCGCGGGCTACTTTTTGGCTCTCAACTTGTCCGCCTGGGTCTTGGCGAGGCTCGCCGCCTCGGAGTCGAAGAAGTTCTTCACGATCTCGTCGAAGGTCGCGATCGCCTTGTCCTTCTCCCCGGCGTACATGTACGCGGAGCCGAGCGTGAACATCATGCGGTCGAGGATGTCGCAGTCCTTGTACTTGGCGTTCGCGACGGTGAGGCCGTCGATCGCCTCCTGCCATTTCCCCTCGGCGCACGCCGCCATGCCGACCACCCACGCGGCCTTCGGTCTCAGCTTCGATCCGTTGTCGGGGTCGAGCTCCGCGATCTTCGCGCAGCATCCCCGGGCGGGGGTGTACCACTTCTTGTCGTAGTACGCCTCGAGCTGGCCCCCGAGGAGTTTCAGCGCGCCCGCCTTGTCCCCCTTGCCGGCGAGCAGGTCGACCGCCGAGGCGTAGTTCTTCATCGACTCCACCGAGTTGTCGAGGAGGACGAAGGCCGCGCCGAGGTCGGCGAGCTTGTCGGGCTGGTTCGGATCCTTCGCCAGCGCTTCGCGGGCGGGGACGATCTTGTCGAAGTACGCGGGCAGGATCGCGTTGAGCGCCTCGGAGTAGAACTTCGGGTTGAGCGTCCCCACGCCGGCCAGCCTCTTGCCGTCCGGCTCGTAGACGAACGTCATCGGGGGCATCGGCGACCCGTGCTGCTGCCAGAGGCGGTTCTCGTCGTCGGTCCCCTCGGGATCCATCCGCACGCACAAGTACTTGGAGAGCGCGCCGGTGACGGCGGGGCTCGCCAGCGTCTCCTCCTGGTACCGCTTGCAGTTCTTCACGTCCTTGTTGAAGAAGACGAGGACGACCAGCTTCTTCGAGGCGGCGGCCTCCTTGAGCGTCCCCGGCCAGTCGGTCTTCCACGCGACTTCCTGCCGCGCGAGCAGGGGGATCAGGAGGAGGGCGGCGAATCTCATGGTGTCTCCCGGAAAATCGCGCCCATTATAGGCAGAACGGTCCAAAGTCACCCCCGGCCCCCTCAATTTCATAAACTGGCCCCATGACCCCTCCGGCGTCGGGCCATGTTCCGGTGTTGCTGGCCGAGACGATCGAAATCCTCGACCCCCAGCCGGGGCAGCTCGTCGTCGACTGCACGGTGGGACTCGGCGGCCACGCGGTCGAGCTCCTCCGCCGGATCACGCCCGGGGGAACGCTCATCGGGATCGATCTCGATCCGCGCAACCTCGAGACGGCCCGGCCCCGGCTCGAGGAAACGGGAGGGACCGTCGAGCTTCACCACGCGAATTTCGCGGGCCTGCAATCCATCCTCGGGGATCGGCGGGCGGACGGCCTGCTGGCGGATCTCGGGGTCTCGAGCCCGCACCTCGACGATCCCGCGCGGGGTTTCTCGCTGCGTCGACCGGGGCCGCTCGACATGCGGCTCGATCCCACGCGGGGGCCGACCGCGGCGGACCTCGTCAACCGGATGAGCGAGACGGAACTCGCCGACGCGATCTACGAATTTGGGGACGAGCGCGACTCGCGCAAGATCGCGCGGCTCATCGTGGAGCGGCGGCGGCGGGCGCCGATCGCGACGACCGAGGCGCTCGCGGCGCTCATCTGCGAGGCGCGCCGGTTCACCCTCCAGCGCGCGGCGGGGGCGAAACTCCATCCCGCGACGCGCACGTTCCAGGCGTTGCGGATCCTCGTCAACCGGGAGCTGGCCAACCTCGACCGGCTCCTCGCGGTCCTCCCCTCGTGCCTGGAGCCGGGCGCCGCGGCGGCGATCATCAGCTTCCACAGCGGGGAGGATCGACGGGTCAAGCACGCCTTCCGGGAGGGGAAGGTCGCGGGACTCTATTCCGAGGCCGGCAAGCTGGTCCGGCCCGGGGAGGAGGAGGCGCGCTCGAATTCCCGCGCGAGATCCGCGAAGCTTCGTTGGGTTCGAAAATGAAGCGCCCCGGATTCTTCGACTCCATGACCTATTCCGTCCGGGGGACGATCCATCTCTTCAATCACCGCGAGCTGTGGCCGTACGCGGTGAAGTCGTTCATCGCCGGGGTGGGGATCTTCATCGTGATGGCCGGGATCGTGGCGGCGTTCCTGCTCGGCTTCCACGAGCGGCTCTTCGACAAGGGGCTCGACCTCATCACCGGACTGCTCGGCTGCGCCGCGGCGGTCGGGGGGATCATCGGCGGCATCATCCTCTTCACGGTGGTCGGCAACGTGATCGCGGGGCCGTTTCTCGAGGCGATGACGGAGCGGATGATGGCCGACGCGGGGCGGATCAAGGAGACGCGCGAGGGGTACTGGCGCGCGCTCTTTCGATCGCTGCGCGACCAGTTGATCCGGCTCGTGATCTTCCTCCTGGTCCAGGGGGCGCTGGTCACGATCTACTGCACGCCTTTCTCGTTCATCCACCCGTTCGCGGCCGGGGCCGTCACCGCCTTTTTTTTCGGCTTCGAGCACCTCGAGTATCCTCTCGAGGCGCGCGGGATGAGCGTCCTCGAACGCTTCGCGTGGCTGCTCCACCGCCCGGGGCCGTCGCTCGGATTCGGCGCGACCCTTTGCTTCATCATGCCGGTTCTCGGGTTCGCGCTGCTGCCGGCGGTGGTGTGCGGGGCGGTGCTGCTGGAGGACGACCTGGAGCGGGCCGGGGCTACTTCTTCGGGAGGTCCGTCCGCTTGACGGGGTCGATGGAGGGGGGGAGATTCTCGAGGTCGAGCTGGAAGACGGAATCGTGGGGCGACCGGTCCGGGAACTGCTCCTCGATTGACCCTGGGCCGGCCTTGGGGACCATCGGCTTCTTGCAGCGGGGGCAGACCGGCTTTTCGTCCTTCCGGTTCTCGATGATCGTCACCTGGCAGGCGCGGCAGAGGAATACGGACATGGGGGAAATGCTACCGGTTGGAATCGCGAAACCAGAAGAAATTTCTCAAGATCGTGCGCGCCGGCGCCTCCACTCTTCGCACCCCGTCGGAACGTCCCGTATAATCTCGGCACTCTCCTCGGAGCAACCATGAGAATCGTGTCGTCCGCCCTCTTCGCCCTCCTCGGCCTCGCCTCCACCGCCTCCGCCCAGGATGCGCTGGTCTCGACCGAGTGGGTTTTCGAGAACGCGAAGAACCCGAAGGTCCGGATCGTCGAGGTGAGCGTCGACCCGGGGCTCTACGAGAAGGGGCACGTGCCGGGCGCCGTCGGCTTCAAGTGGCACAGCGAGCTGTGCGATCCGGTGGCGCGCGACATCGTGAGCCGCGAGAACTTCGAGAAGCTCTGCGCGCGGGCGGGGATCGCGCCCGACACCACGGTCGTCCTCTACGGTGACAACAGCAACTGGTTCGCCTGCTGGGGCTACTGGATTTTCAACCTGTACGGCCATAAGGACCTCCGGATCATGAACGGCGGCCGGCAGAAGTGGGAATCGGAGAAGCGGCCCTGGGAGACCACGGTTCCATCCCCCGCGGCCGCCGCGTACAAGGCGGAGGCGCCGAACGCGACCCTGCGCGCGCGGCTGGCCGACGTCCTCGAGGTCGTGAACAAGAAGCAGGCCGCGACGCTCGTCGATGTCCGGTCGCCCGATGAGTTTTCCGGGAAGATCATCGCGCCGCCGGGGTCGGCGGAACTCGCGATCCGCGCGGGCCACATCCCCGGGGCGAAGAACGTCCCGTGGAAGAAGGCGGTCAACGACGACGGCACGTTCAAATCGGTCGACGAGCTCAAGAAGGTCTACGCGGCCGCCGGCGTCGACGGGACCGGGACGGTCATCACGTACTGCCGGATCGGCGAGAGGTCGAGCCACAGCTGGTTCGTGCTCAAGTGCCTCCTCGGCTATCCGGTCCGCAACTACGACGGATCCTGGACCGAGTACGGCAACGCCGTCGGAGTCCCGATCGAGAACGAGTCCGGCACGGTCTGGACCGGCAAGTAGTGCCGACGCCCTGGAGATTCGTCGCCGCCGGGGCCGTCGCGATGGCGGCCGTCGTGACGGGCCTGAAGCTCCACGCCGTCGCGGGCCGGGGCCGCGAACTTTCCTTCACGCTCATCGCCGGATTCGCCGCGGGATTCGTCTTCCAGCGTTCGCGGTTCTGCTTCGCCTCCGCCTTCCGGGATCTCTTCCAGAAACGCGAGCGGAGCGTCCTGCTCGGCCTCCTCGCGGCCCTCGCGGTCGGAAGCGCGGGCTACATGGTCATCTTCGGGGCGTGGGTGCCCGACCCGACGCTCTACCGTCCCGATACGGCGCACATCGCGCCGGTCGGATTGCACCTCGCGATTGGCGGGGCGCTCTTCGGATTCGGAATGGTCCTCGGCGGCGGCTGCATCACCGGACATCTCTACCGGGTCGGCGAGGGCTCGACGGTCGCCTGGGTCGGCCTCCTCGGCGTCTTCGCGGGGTACGCGGTCGGACTCGCGGCGTGGAATCCGATTTATCTCAATCTCGTGGGCTCGGGCCGCGGTCTCTGGCTGCCGGAGCGGCTCGGGTACGCGGGCGCCTTCGCCCTTCAGATGTCGGCGCTGGCCGCGGGAGCGGTGATTCTCCTGAAGCGCACCCCCGCCCCGGGGGTTACGGCGGGTGAACCCGCGACCGCTTGGACGGTGACACGCAGAATTTTCGTTGAAGCCTGGCCGGCATGGGCCGGCGGGATCGCGCTCGGATTGATCGCGACCTTCGCGTACCTGCGGACGTCGCCCCTCGGGGTGACCGAGGAGATCGGGAGGCTTTCCCGCATCGCGGGGAGCGCGATGGGAATCGTGCCGGAGCGACTGCAGGGTCTCGACGGGCTCAAGGGATGCGCCGCGGTGGCGAATCCGGCGGCGGTCTCGACAAACGCCGTCTTCGTCCTCGCCCTCGCAGGAGGCGCGTTCTTCGCGGCGCTCGTCGCGGGCGAATTCCGGCCGCGCGCCGGGACACCCAAGGGATATTTGCGCGCGCTCGGCGGCGGAGTGCTCGTGGGATTCGGCGCGATGATCTCGCTCGGTTGCACGGTGGGGACCCTGATGTCGGGCGTCATGGCGTTTTCACTTTCCGGCTGGATCTTCTTCGTCGCGCTGGCGGTGGGGGCGTGGGCGGGAACACGTGCACTCGGGAGGCCGGCGCCGTGAGGGAGCTCACGCGACGCCACGTCGTCGCCGCGTCCTTCGCGTGCGCGGCGCTGGCGGCGGCGGTCGCCGGACGTCTCTCGGCCTGCGCGGGATGCGAGTACGAGGTCGCCGGGATCCCGGTTTTCGTCCTCGGATCCGTCTACAACCTCGCGCTCGGACTCCTCGCCCTCTTCGGGACGCCGCTGGTCCGGATTGGGTGGGTGTCGCTCCCCGGACTCGCGATCCAGGCCGGGCTCGTGCGGTACCTGCTGATGCTCGGCGCTCCATGCTGGACCTGCCTGGCGGCGGGGGCGTGTCTCTTCGCGTTGTCGCTCGTCTGCCTGGTTCCGCACCGCGCGTGGCGATTCGCGCCTCCGGCCATCGCAATCGCCGGATTCCTTTCGCTGCCGCTGTGGTCCGGGGCGCTCGTGCAATCGGAACGGGTGGGGGCGCTTCCGGAATTTGCGCGGCCCGAGGACCTTCGATCTCCCCCGGAGGGAGCCATTCTCTTCGTCGTCTACGTGCGCGAGGGATGTCCCTACTGCCGGCTCTTCGACCGCGACTATGTGCCGCGGATGAAGAACGAGCTTTGGGCGCGTTTCGAAGTGAGGAAGGTGGATGCAAGGGACCGGAAGGGGCTCGGACGGGTGCCCACCTTCCTGATTCGAATGAGAAACGGATCGCTCCTGGTCATTCGAGGTCTGCCGCCATACTACGAGTTCGAAGCCATGCTGGACGCGGCCGAACGACCGTAGCTATTTCCCGTACTTGTCCTTGAGCTCCTCGTAGTCCGCGCGGGCTCGATTGCGCTCGATCACGCCCTCATTGATCGTCATTTCCTTCGCGCCGGCGTACCCCCCGAGTTCCGGGTTGGCGAAGCAATTCGCCTCCGCGGTGAGCGCCACGGAGCAGCGGATGACGTGGTGATCCTTGGGAAGGTTCTCGAGGACCCACCACCAATGGTAATGCGCCCATTTCTTGCGATCGAGATTGAAGTTCGCCACGCCGGCGTAGAAGCGGAGCTCTCCCATCCGGTTCGACGAGGGATGGCGTCGGATCGCCCCGTCGAGGATTTCCAATGCCTTGGCGTCCTGCTTGTCGGCGAGGAGCTTGTACGCGCGCTCCATGGCGCAATCATCGGCGATCGCGAAACGATCCCCTTCGTTGAGAGCCTCGGCGGCCGCGAGGCGTTTCTCGGCGTCGGTCCAGGCGCGCTCGTGGCGCGACAGGATGGCCAGGCGCAGGTTGGCGCGGGCGGCCCACTCGCTTTCGGGCGCCGCGGCGATCGCCTTTTCGTACAGCGCGCGCGCCGCCGGGGTGGCGGCGGCTTTGTCGCGCGACTCGCCCGCGCGGTAAAGCGCCCCGGCGTCGGCGGGC